>Ga0224506_10001261_pt1 | contig 18277 bp, 15 predicted proteins | sample SF_Jan12_sed_USG_2_FD_169108 | JGI IMG/M metagenome (GOLD analysis project Ga0224506, IMG submission 169108) | Sediment microbial communities from San Francisco Bay, California, United States - SF_Jan12_sed_USGS_8_1 | ecosystem: Environmental > Aquatic > Marine > Sediment | place: USA... | reverse complement strand
TCATCTTTTCCGATGTCGCCCTACGACAAATGGCACAGGACTACCCGGCGAACGAACAAGAGTTCTTACGAATTAGCGGCGTGGGAACACGGAAGCTGGAAGAATTTGGAGCAGCGTTTCTAGCGGCAATCAAGGAATACCTGGAGAGCAACCCTCAGCAAAGTTTCTCAAACACAACCACTGTCCCACGATTTTCAACACGTACACCAGGCCAGCCTAAACCCCTGAGTGGGACCATCCAAGAAACACTACGCTTATTTCAACGTGGATTTTCTCTTGATCACATCGCCAAGCAACGCGGGCTGGCCGCAAGCACAATCTATGGACACCTGGAACAAGCCATCCAAGCGGGAGAAACCATCGATATCAACCGATTCTTAACGCGAGACCAACAAACAGAGATTGCAGCAGCTTTCGCCCAAACCGGGTTCGGAAATCTCACCGGCGCCAAAGAACTCCTCGGCGACCTCTACGACTACAACCAACTCCGCCTCTTCCGTGCCCTTTATGGGAAAAACTGATACACAATTTCAAACAGAAAACGAATCCTTTGTGCTTCGGTTCCTCCTCAATTGGAAAACAGGTTTATATGAGTCACAATTTGATTCTCGCCATAAATTCCCCAACACCCATACACATTGTCTTGACTTGATCCACATTGTACTGATCGTAGTTGCCGTGTGCTGCTTCATTACGAAGATCTAACCAAGCTCTTACATTTTTGGAATCCAGCTTACTAAGAATTTCTTTTTTGGCCAAGTTGATATTTAATAGATCCGCCTTCAAGGGCATCACATTCCCTTTGTTATCGATACGAGTAGTTTCTAATTCATACTTAATGGACAGTGCTCTAAGATGTTGCTCCAGAACACTTCCTATCATCACCGCCGAAGGGTCTTTGTATCCGTCCTGAAGAAGATACTCCGCCATTTCAAGAAAACTTGAGAACAATTCACTCGATACAATTCCTTTTAGTGACTCAACCCATCCGGATTCAATTTCATTTTTCGCAGCCTTGATAATCCCAATACCCCAGTCGGTTGTAGACTTATAGGGTCTAGTAACCTTCTCATTGAACTCCAGATAATGTGGATGGTTCTCTCCGAAAACTTTGCGAAGATAGGAAAGAGAAGAGGACCTGAATTGACCAAAAATCTCTGAGGAAACCCAGACGGTGTGGTGTGAATCTACAAAATTAGTCTTTAATGCTTTACCCCCTAATTTGATTAAGCGTTCCGCTTTTTCGATTAATTTTTCATTATTCATATCTTCAAATCTTCCTAACAATCATTAGGCTGATCCGAATAAAATGCGAAAATCTGATTATCTATCCGTAGAACCGTCTTAGGGATTTCTTGACCGAGACGTCTTAACCCTTTTGCCTTCAATTTTTTATTGCCAATCTTACGTAACATCCCACCCCCGGCACAAACCATCTGGCAGGATGTTCAAAAAGTTTCGTCCAGCAAGGCCGCAGGCAGTTTGACGCGCGGAGCGTACGTTTAGTACGTGAGCAGGGCTAAGCGACGAGAACGCCGCTGGCGAACTTTTTCAACTCCTATTTTCAACCAACAATGGACAGTGCTAACCTGAAATTCTTACGAGCGTGCACCTCTCGACGCCTGCCATTTGGCCCAAAGCAGGAAAGCTCTTATCAGCTGGCGGACCTTGTTTGAGCATAGCGAGTTGGTCCGCACTCCACAGGTCGACAGGCTTCCCCTCCGATCTTGCCAAACGGGGCGTCAATGGTTTTGGGTCCTTTTGCCGAAACAAAAGGACCTCGGCTGCCGGGCCGATACCCGGTATCTATCCAATAATTGAATAATTTGGGAATAGAAACTTGGGGGAAAGTCTTTGGTTAGCTAACACTATTCTACGGCTTCAACGATTTAATGACTATGCCCATCACCCTCATGGCTATGCCCATGCTCCAGCTCTTCTTTTGTCGCCGCCCGGACACTCACAATTTTGACATCAAAATTGAGCGCGACACCGGCTAAGGGATGATTGATATCAATCGTGACGTTATCACCCTCTACCTTTGTCACCATGATATGCTGGGCACTACCGTCCGGTGCCTGGGCTTCGAAGGCCATTCCTACCTCCACGACATCGACGCCCTCAAACGCTGCGCGTTCGATCGTCTTCACACCGTTCGGTATGACTTCTCCATAGGCTTCAGCTGGTTCAACTCTGACCTTCAAAGCATCGCCCTCTCCTTTTCCCTCTAATGCCTTTTCTAAGCCTGGTACAATTTGTCCCGAACCATGTAAATACAACATCGGCTTCGAACCATCGGAACTATCCAACACCTTTCCGGCATCGTCCGTGAGGGTATAATTTACACTGACCACAGAATTTTTCCCAATCAATAGCGCCATTTTCTCATTTTCCTTTCATTCGCAATGAATAGCTGAAACCTTTAAATTCTCCAAAAACTTACAATCTTATTTCTCATTTACGACTCGATTGTATCCCAGCATTACGATACCCAGTTTTCAATCCGAAGCCCTGGGACTCGCCTAAACTCACTTTCATTATTGGTGACCAAACGAACATCCAAACTACGCGCATGGGCGGCAATTAATAAATCCATTGAACCGATGAGTTTCCCTTTCTGTTCAAGAACCGCTCTTATCGTTCCATACATAACAGCGGCTTCCGGATCAAACCGAGCAACCTCTAATGGTTCAATAAACTGCTCAAGCGCATGCCGGTTTCTTTTCATATCCCGACTCTTGCTCACTCCATATTCCAATTCCGCCAAAGTGACGACCGATATTCCAACATCCCCAATGGCAAACCCCGTAAAACGCTCCAGGACAGCAGGTGGCTGCCGTTTGATGATGTAGATACAGATGTTTGTGTCCAGCAAGACTTTCACGGGAACAGCTTGTTCCTCTTCTGAATGGTCGGCTGCTTCCGTCCGTTGTCCATGAAATCCTTCGTAAATTTATCGAGACTTTCGACAAGGGACGACCATGATTTCTTCTTTGGACGAAGAACAAGAGAATCGCCTTTTTTTTGAATTTCCACTTCCTCGCCTTCCAACTGAAATTCCTTTGGTATTCGCACAGCCTGACTATTCCCACTACGAAAAATTTTTGCGGTTTTCATACTGTGGCCCTCCATTATGTATATACATTAGGATATACATCAAACAAGATTTCGTCAACATTAAGAAACGGAGAGCAATTATCAAAACAGCCTAGGTGGGAGTGAAAGGGAGCATGGCAATTACGAACCCTACTACCACCACTCCGTAAACTTTGATCGGGGCCATGGCTTGTCCATCCAGGACGTATCAGGTTCCGGCAACAGGTAGGCTTCCTCTACTGTTAGCCACCCACCAGGTAACTCGAAGTGAGACGTGGTTCCTTTTTTGGTTATCCAACTGATTTTTTTAGCTTTCTCGCTAGCTAGGGCCACATCTAACGTTAACCGGCAATCTTGGGCCACATAATCTAGCACCGTTTGATAATCACCCTCTTTCCATAACTTCGGGGCCACCGAACCATCGACATCGGCAGGCTTACTGACGCCGATGGCCTTGGCTGCAGCATTCAACCCAATGCCAAACCCTTTCCCGCAAAAGAAATGAAACATCATATCGACATGCGTCATCGCCAAGTCACGGCAGTCATCAACTTTTCCCGATTCTTCTGCCACAATCACAAAATCAAATCCGAGCCCATTATGGGTGATGATGGTATAGCCTTCCTGTAATTTGGTTTTGAGATGTTCGACAAAAGCCGCGACGTCTTCCCTGGTCATTTGCGGAGCTGGTGAGCCATCTTGATTTTTGGAATAAAATGTCCTGGCGGAAGGCTCATCGCTGCACCAGGTGGCCATACAGGTAATGCCTAGTGGCCGGTGATCATGAAGATCACCAAAGTTTTCCGGCAATATTTTAGCTGTTTCGATATCAAACGCCACATATTTACGTGACATAGGTTATCCCCTCCTCACGATGGAATGAATAGGAGGCAACATAACAGTTCTCACGGGCTTCAGGAAAACGTGAAAATTGAAGATTTTTTTGATTTTTTTGAAAAAGACGTGGCACTGAAATTCAGCCAGGACGAGGCTTAGCCTCAGAGAAAAGAGCGCAGGAGAAAGTACCGGGGGAGCGTGAAACCTTAACCCAAAACCGATTGGACCGCCACGCCAATTTCTGCAGGATTTTTCACGACCGTCACGCCAGCGGATTCCAAGGCGGCCATCTTATCCGCAGCCGTACCTTTACCACCCGTGATAATCGCCCCAGCATGGCCCATACGACGCCCTGGAGGTGCCGTAATCCCGGCAATGAAACTCACCACGGGTTTGGTCATTTCTTTTGCAATAAACGCGGCGGCTTTCTCTTCGGCGTCGCCGCCGATTTCTCCAATCATGACCACGGCTTCGGTTTCATCGTCTTCTTGGAACATGTGGAGTAAATCGATATAGCCGGTACCAATGATGGGATCACCACCAATACCTACGCACGTGGTTTCGCCAAGACCTAACTTGGTGAGCTGATTCACCGCTTCATAGGTGAGGGTGCCACTTCGAGAAATCACACCCACACGACCTTTTTTATGGATGAAACCCGGCATGATGCCAATCTTGCATTCGTCAGCCGTGATGATACCTGGGCAGTTGGGACCAATGAGACGCGTGGCACGTCCATGGAGCGCACGCTTCACTTTGACCATGTCATTGACCGGGATCCCTTCCGAAATACAAATAATCAGCCAAATTCCCGCGTCAGCAGCTTCTAAGATCGCATCAGCGGCAAATGGCGGAGGGACAAAAATCAATGACGTGGTGGCTTCGGTTTTCTTCACGGCATCACGCACCGAGTTAAAGACAGGGATCCCTTCGACTTCTTGCCCAGCCTTTCCAGGTGTCACCCCTGCAACGACCTGAGTCCCATACGCTTTACACTGCGTTGCATGAAACGATCCTTCTTTTCCCGTAATGCCCTGAACGACCACTCGTGTATTTTTATTAACCAGAATACTCATGCGACGTCACCTTTCACCAATCGAGAAGAATGATTTCAATAGCGATATTATTTTTTCTTTTTTCGTAGTGCCACAATCCGTTGGGCGGCTTCCCAGAGGTCGGCAACCCCTTCGACCTTTAAACCTGAATCGGCCAGCAGCTTTCGCCCTTCTTCCGCATTGGTTCCTTGGAGCCTAACCACGACGGGGAGTTTAATGCCCACTTCCTTGGCGGCTTCGATCACGCCATGGGCGATGCGTTCACAACGGACAATCCCACCAAAAATATTAATGAAAATCCCTTTGACTTTTTTGTCTTTCAGCAGAATCCTGAATCCGGCGGCCACGGTCTCTTTGGTGGCACCGCCGCCGACATCCAAAAAATTGGCGGGCTCGGAACCGGCAAGCTTAATGACGTCCATGGTCGCCATCGCCAACCCAGCCCCATTGACCATACACCCAATATCACCATCGAGTTTCACATAATTGAGGTTATGCTTCCCCGCCTCAATTTCCATGGGCTCTTCTTCGTGTAGATCCCGAAATTTTTGAATGTCAGGATGTTTGTAGAGGGCGCTATCATCAAACGAGACTTTGCCATCCAAGGCAATGAGCCGCTTATCAGTGGTAATGACCAACGGGTTGATTTCGACCAACGCCGCATTCTTCTCCATGAACAAACGATACAAATTTTCCAACATTTGAAAGAAGGGCTTCACGACCGCAGGTTCAAGATCAGGCAACCCTAATCCAAACGCAAGATTGCGTCCGTTGTACGCTTGAAATCCAACAGCGGGATCAATCGCTTCTTTGAGGACTTTTTCCGGGGTATGTTCTGCGACTTCTTCGATATCCATCCCGCCTTCGGTGCTGGCGATAAAGGTGGGGCATCCGGAATCCCGATCAACCAACAAACTCAGATAGAGTTCCTTGGCAATGCCCGCTCCTTCTTCAATGAGCAGTCGCCGGACTTTTCGGCCTTTGGGACCGGTTTGATGCGTGACTAAGGTTTTCCCGATCAGGTCTTGCGCCAACCCCGGGACCTCTTCGCGATTCTTGGTGATTTTGACCCCACCAGCTTTCCCACGTCCCCCGGCATGAATTTGTGCCTTGACCACATAGACCGATGTCTCAAGCGCTGCCGCCCATTTCTCAGCCGCTCGGGCATTTTTTATTTCCTTGCCTTTGGGTACGGGAATGCCAAATTGTGCAAATACTTGTTTCGCTTGAAATTCATGAATATTCATAATGTTCCTTTTTTCAAAGAGGCCCTTAATCTATTTGCGTCGGGTATACGCTGGCAACACCATCGGTGAGGTCAGCCCTGAGGACACATGTTGACGTTTGGCTTCTGCTCGAAATTGGCTCACATGATCCAGGGTGAGCTTTCCCTGCTTCAGGGATTTGGCCCGATCGGCGGCGGTCTGCCCTGCGCGCTTCCCAAACACCATTAAATCCAAGAGGGAATTCCCCATCAGCCGATTCCGCCCATGCAACCCACCGGATGCCTCCCCGGCGACAAATAAATTGGGAGCTGGTGTTTCGCCCTGCACATCAATTTTGACTCCGCCGTTTTGGTAATGCAGCGTCGGATATATCAACACCGGATCTTTACGAATATCCACTTGATATCGCTCATATTGCCGGACCATCGCGGGAAAATGTTTATCCAACGTACCTGGCCCATGGGCCACGTCCAATAAAGGCGTATCCAACCAGACGCCTACCCGTCCGGCCGCTGTTCTGACACCACGCCCCTCTTCGCATTCCTTGATGATGGACGATGAGACGACATCGCGCGTATCCAACTCGTTCACAAAACGTTCGCCTTTGGCGTTGACCAAATGTCCACCTTCCGAACGAATACCTTCTGTCACCAACGCGCCAACCAATTGTTCGGGATACACACCACCGGAGGGATGATATTGGAAGGTATCGATTTGCACGAGCGGCACGCCCATACGATAGGCCAACACCAACGCATCCCCGGTCGCCCCGTAATGATTACTTGTGGGAAATCCTTGAATATGGAGTCGGCCAATTCCCCCAGTGGCCAGAATGACCGTTTTCGCTGCCACAACCACATATCGCTTATTATCTAAATCTTGTAAGACCGCCCCAGTACAGGTACCCGTCCCATCACTCAGAAGTTCTACTACCGCGCCAAATTCTAAGAGCGGAATTTTTTGATTGAGGACTTCGTCTTTCAAGACTCGCATGATTTCGAGACCGGTATAATCCGAACACGTCAGCAATCGGGCTTTAGAACTGCCTCCGCCTTTTTTGACATGTAAATTGCCATCGGCCTGACGATCGAACAACACGCCCAATTCCAACAACCATTGCCCAATGGATGGCCCTTCTTCAACCATGGCCTTTAAAAGGTCATGGTCATTTTTCATATGCCCGCCTTTAAGCGTATCCAGGAAATGTTGGACAGGGGAATCATCTGGCGCGACGGCAATTTGCATTCCGCCTTGCGCCATCACCGAATTAGAATCGCCCAATCGAAGCTTAGTCGCCAACAAGACTTTCGCACCAGACGCATGGGCATGAAGCGCCGCAGCACACCCGGCACCACCACCCCCAACAACCAACACATCAACTGAATATTCAGGAGTCAAATCAAAGTCAGGAGGAATGGGGCTATCCGCTTCTAAAAGGGTCGCGACTTCCGTCACCGTTAAGTCGCCAGCATTGGGTCCAAATTTGATAGGTCGGTAGGCATGTGCCCGATGATCTGGATGATATTTTTTAATAAGACCATCGCGTTCTGCAGGAGAGAGCTTGGGAAAATCGATGGCTCGACGAGCGTCACGAGTTTGATGTACGAGATTGTGTTGCGCAACGATGTCCATGGAACGAAATGGAACCCCTCTTACAATAACGTTTTACGAAAATCTTGGTAATGTATATCGCCCATGGATCTCTCCCCCCACCGCGCTTCCCCTTACAAAATGGAGGAACCAAAAAAATCGTTACTTGATTGAGGCAGTGGTGTTTTGCAACTCTTCATCGGATAATTGCAGAATTCGATCCCAGTCTTCTTGATAATCCCCGTCGGCAATCTTTTTAATTCGTGTGGCCAAGCCTTCAGGTTTTTCCGTGAAATGCACACCCTGGGCACGACTCGCATACACCGCGACCAAATTTGGCGCAATATCGGCGATACATACAGGAGCACACATCCCACACATCACACAGTCCATAAACATGTCCGACACGGCTTTGAAATCGCCAAATACCGCTTTCCACACACCTTCCCGGACATCGATTTTTTGCGGACAGGCCTCGGTGCAGGCATTGCAGTTTCGGCACAGCGGCGCTTCAGGATACAGCTCGAATAAATCCTGTTTGGGATCTTTAAGTTCGGGAAGGTGATAGATGGCTTTTCTGGCCGGGAACGCCGGCATAAATGAAAAGGACATACCATCTTCCACGGCCATGGAACAGGCTAAACAGGTTTTGACTTTGGGGTCATTTTTGGTGCGGTAATAGGTCGCACAAGCGCCGCAAAATCCACCCAAACATCCCGCTCCACGCAACACGTCTTTGCCGGCATACCACATCGCTTTCATCAACGTCACGCCGGCCGGAACCTGGAACGGCTTTCCTTCGATTTCCACCGTCACCATTTGTGGGGTGATTTCGCTGGCTTGCTCAGTAAATTGCTCAGGTTTTTTCGGGCTATTTTCCATAAGGTGTTTACTTCAACACATTTTCTTTTGATCTTTGTTTAGACAATGAATTCTATTTTCCAACCTTCGCGGTCCTCAATGTCCTCCCCTTTGTAAGGGGAGGATTAAGGTGGGGTAGAGTTCCCAAAATATTGATCATGGGCATTATGTAACCCAGATTACAACTTGACGACTCTACCTCCCCTAGCCCCTCCTTACAAAGGAGGGGAATTTAGGAATCTCAGCAGGCGATGTTTAATTTAACGCGTTGAGCGCGGAGCCTGCTCTGAACCACGCGATTTGGGGTTCGGTCATACTATGATTCCCTTGAATCGTGACCTCTTTCCCACCTTTTTTATGAATCGTAATGGAGACGGGCTTTCCTGGAGCCAAATCCTTTAACCCGGTGACACTCACCTGATCCTCTTGTTCGATTTGATCATAGTCTGCCGGATTCGCAAAGGTCATTGGAAGAATGCCTTGCTTCTTCAAATTGGTCTCATGGATTCTAGCAAAACTTTTGACCAACACCGCCAACACTCCAAGAAATCTTGGACTCATGGCAGCATGTTCTCGACTACTACCTTCACCGTAGTTTTCATCACCGACGACAAAGGACCCAATGCCTTTGGCTTTATAATCCCGAGCAATGGCGGCAGGTGTCAGATCTTTTTCGCCAGTAATCACATTATTGGCCTTTCCGGCTTCACCGGCAAAGGCATTATTAGCACCTAAAAACATATTGTCGCTAATCTTATCGAGATGCCCACGAAACTTCAGCCAAGGACCGGCTGGAGAAATGTGGTCCGTGGTGGTCTTGCCTTTGGTTTTAAGAAGAATGGGAAGCTTCGCAAAGTCTTGCCCATTCCATTTCGGAAAGGGTTGAAGTAATTGCAGCCGTTCGCTGGTTGGTGGAAGGTCAACTTCCAGGCCCTCGCCATTTTCTGCAGGGGCCACAAACCCTTCTTCCCCCTTGGCGAAGCCCAAGCTCGGTAATTCATCACCTTGCGGCGCTTCTAATTTGATTTCTTTCCCATCTGCAGTCTTGATCGTATCATTGAGAGGATCAAAGCCCAAATCTCCTGAAAGGGCATAGGCAGTGACCAATTCTGGACTCGCCAAAAAGGATAAGGTCTCAGCGATGCCATCGTTGCGGCCAGGAAAGTTACGATTAAACGTACTGACGATAGAATCGGCTTTGCCTTTCACTCCATCGGCCCGCTTCCATTGTCCAATACAGGGGCCACAGGCATTCGCCAACACCGTTGCGCCTAAATCTTCAAACGTCTTCATGAATCCATCGCGCTTCATGGTTGCAAATATTCGTTCAGAGCCCGGGGAAACCAAAAATGCCGTCTTGGCCTTGAGCCCCGCCTTTAACCCTTGTTGTGCAATATGCGCGGAGCGACCAATATCTTCATAGGAAGAATTCGTGCAACTACCTAACAACGTGGCCTTTAATTGGACGGGATAGCCCTTCTCCTTCGCTTCCGCCGCCAGCTTGGAGATCGGACGCGCTAAATCAGGAGTATGCGGCCCGACCACATGGGGTTCAATCGTGGACAGATCAATCTCGACAATCTCATCATAATACTTCTCGGGCGATTGATAGATTTCAGGATCAGCCACCAGTAAGGATTTATTCGCTTCGGCCAATTTCGCAATGTCGGCTCGTTCCGTGATATTTAAATAGGCCACCATCTTTTGATCAAAGGGGAAGACAGAGGTCGTGGCGCCAAGTTCGGCTCCCATATTGGTGATGGTGCCCTTCCCGGTTGCACTAATGGTTTCGGCACCTGGGCCAAAGTATTCCACAATTTTATTGGTGCCACCCTTCACGGTCAGTTTTCCGCAAATATAGAGAATGACATCTTTTGGCGAGGCCCAGCCATTCAGTTTCCCCGTCAGCTTGATGCCAATCAGCTTGGGATGCAGCACTTCCCACGGTAATCCTGCCATGACTTCACCCGCATCGGCTCCACCGACCCCAATGGCTAACATTCCCAATCCCCCACCGTTCGGCGTATGGGAATCAGTCCCAATGATCAACCCACCCGGGAAGGCATAATTTTCCAGCACCACTTGATGAATAATCCCGGCTCCTGGCTTCCAAAAGCCAATCCCATACTTTTTGGCCGCAGACGCGAGGAAATTATAGACCTCTCGATTTTCAGAATTGGCAATCATGAGATCTTTTTCCGAGCCCATTTCAGCTCGAATGAGATGATCACAATGAATGGTGCTGGGTACCGCGACTTTAGCTTTCCCCGCTTGAATAAATTGCAACATGGCCATCTGCGCGGTGGCATCCTGCATCGCGACACGATCGGGGCGGAGCGCCAACATGGCTTTCCCGCGTTCCCAGGTTTGGGTATCAAAATCATCGGCATGACTCACAAGAATTTTTTCTGACAACGTTAATGGGCGCCCGAATTGTTTACGGGCTTTATCCACAATCGGCCCCATGGAAGCATAGAGTTTTTTGACCATATCTACTGACATAAGACGTTCTCCTGGTTTCGGTTCATTGTTGAATAACCATGCAAGACAAAAATCTCAATTCCACGCTTATTTTAATTTGGGCACTTCTCGGCGCTTGGGTGAAGCATAATTCACCAAATAATCAAACAGGCGGATGAGTCTGCTCCCTTGGCGTTTTTGATCTGTCCAGTGGCCAATCATGCCAATGGTTCGGGCCAGGATGAAGAAGCCATTTAAACTGTCAACCGGGAACCCGATATCAACCAACACGGCCGCCATCGTGCCATCCACATTGAGAATCAAATTATCTTTTTTCACAGCCGTGATTTTTTCCACCTCTAACGCAAAGTCTAAATGTGGGGTCTTAATCCCGAGACTTTTGACATGGCCCACGAGTTCTTTCACCCGCTTATCGGGATTTTTCAAACTTTTTACCCGATGGCCAATGCCTGGAACCGGTCCGACATTTGCCTTCATATAGACGAGGAAGTCATCAACGGTCATGTTGTTATCAATCGCATACTTGAACCACCGCCCGGCATCGGTGACCGCTCCACCAAATCGTGGGCCGATCATGATCATCCCAGCCGCCACTGCTTGCGATAACCCAATGCCCGCACAAGCCGCAATCACGGTCGTCAAGGCACCACTGACACAGGGGCCGTGGTCAGCCGACAACATGATAATTCGTTTGATAATTTCCGCTTCCTGCTTGGAAACCAACCGGTTGTCCCACAACAAGCCAATAATATGAGGAATATCATATCCCGCATTGATAAGCTCAGAGGCTGGATAGCCTTGGTACAACGGCTCGTCACCTCGATCATCGCTGATGGTGGAACGAATGAGCGGTTCCACCAAGACTTCGCCATCTTTTTTGGCTTGAGCCACCGTCTTGGGAAGCCTGGGCACATCTGCAGGAGCTAATTCAGGAATGGCTTTGATCGCGCCACTCTTGAGCAATTCCTCGTGCGTGGCTTTGATGGCTGGCCCTAAGGCACCAAACGTATCGGGGACGGTCGCCCCTGATTTTTTCAGGGCATCGGATTTTGCCCGCGCCGACCCTTCGCCTTTTAATCCTTCCTTGGCCCCAGCATGTCCGAATTTCATGCCCTTCGGAAGGCTTTCTTGGCAAAATCCCGACACCACTGCCAGCAATTTAATACGACGTTTCTTCGCGCCGTACCATTCAGCGGCCTGTTCTTCCAGGTCTCCGCCCATTTCCCCGACAATCACGACGGCTTTTGTTTGCGGGTCGTTTTCAAACATTTCCAAATAGCTGACGTAATCGGTTCCGGGATAGGCATCTCCACCAATTCCGATGGCAGTCGTTATCCCATCAGCAAATTGGGAACAAATCCAGATAATTTCATTGGACAGCCCACCGGATTTAGTAATGACACCAAATGAGCCTGGGCGATACAGCTTACAAGCCGTTAAATTATCAAAGGCTCCCCCAATCACACCTAATCGACATTCACCAGCAGAGACCACCCCAATGGAGGACGGCCCGTTAAACGTTTTTCCTAATTTTCTGGCGTGTTTACCCAGAAGCTTCGCGTCCTTCTCGGGAACGCCTTCGGTAATCATGGAGACGGTGTGAATTTTGGGATCATTCAGGGCATCCATCGTCCCTTCATAAGCTCGATTCGCCCCGATATAGACGAGGCTCGTATTAATTTCTGGATGGCTCGCGGTAGCTTCAGCCACCGTCTTATAGATAGGGATAGCCACCAATTCCGTTCCGCATACGATTTCATAGGTATTCCCCGCATCTGGAGGATACACAAATGCGGACACATTCAACGGTTGCTTGATCATGTAGCGGAATTCCGCCATGCGACGGGCAGCATTGACACCGGCCACACCACCCTGAATAACGACATGCGTGTCTTTCGTGGCAAGAATACTCATTGAAGCAGTCTCCTAATTCCTCAAATTCAAAAAGATTATTTCGCGGCCATCGCCATATCGACGATGTCCGTTAATGGCGTCGTTCGGTCAAACACATGAATATCAAAGCCTTCTTCTTGTAGGGCACGCATGGCGGCCAACCCTTGTAATTCATTTGGACCGCCTCGCCGCACCCAAATTTTCACACCTTTTAATTTGCCTTCGCCTTTGGCTTTTCGAAAGGCATTAATGATGCCGCCGAAGGTTTTTTTCACATCAGTGAAATTCGCAATTGCGCCGCCGACGATAATATGCTTGATATCAGGCAAGGAACAGACTTTTTCTGTGAGCACTTCCACGGCCCAGTCAGGCGGATCGCCTGAATATTCAGCGTAGTTCGCTAATTTCCCACCACGCGCCACAACGGCATCCGAGTAATACACACTGGCCCCACCGCCCGCCGGCAGCATGGCAATATTTCCCCCGGGAATTTCAATCAACTTCACGGAGCCTTTCACCTTAGCATCCACCGCCATCACTTCTTCTTCGTTCTGGGTATAGGCACGGCCAAATTCAGCCGCGAAGGGGAAGGTCCAATCTTTATGACGGAACTTGGCATCGCCATCCAGCAGGGTCACGGCATCTAGGGCCACCAAGTCTCCATTTGAATTTTGGACAACCGGATTGATTTCTAGATATTGCGCATCTTCATTATCAAAACAAATATAGAGTTTTTTCAAAAATTCGGCCATTTTCTTAGCCGTATCGCCGGAAAATCCAGCATCTTTCGATAAGGCCGCTAATTGTGCATCCGTGGGAGATTCCCCGATTTCGACAGCCAATTTTTTGACCTTTTCCCAATTAGCTTCAACTTCCACACCGCCGTAAGTTGTGACCATCACATCGACGCCTTCACGGGTCGATTTCACCGAAGCATAATATTCTTCTTTGTGGTCGATGGCTTCCGAGACAATGACTTCACGAATAGTGACGGACTCGAGCTGCTTTCCCAGCATTTCCTTCACCGCGGATTTCGCCGCGCCCAAATCTAACCCTACCTTGACCAGACCTAATTTAAAGCGAGAACCCAAGGCCTCGTGGGCTTTCACGACCAGCTTGCTCTTTTGCAGCCAATCATTCACTTTAGAGAGTTCTTCAAACTCGTCGTTTGACGACACGACCACATAATTGGGGGTCGAAATTCCCCATTTTCGCAGCAAGCCCATTCCTGGACCTTCAAGGACTTTTGCCATAATCCTACCCTTCCGTCAGGGACTAAAATGTGAAAGACACAATCAGACTATCCCACTCGTTCGTGAGAACGTGCATTGTACGAACGACCCCCAGTGTCTGCAATCAACCAAAAGGCCCATTGGAAATTTCACAAAAGTCCCAGAAAAGATGTGACGAAAGGAAATGGAGAAGCGTGGGGGATGGCATGCAAATGGCATGAAAAACAATAGCTTACATGCCATGACTTACACTCCAATGGAAACCCGTTCACCGCCCATATTTCGTATGAGCCAGCGGGCTTTAGAAAAAGGAGTTGTGAAGGGGGAAATGGAACAGGGAAAGGTGAGAAGGAAGGTATGCCTAAAATATAAGCATTTTAAATTAATAAGCGCTTATCCCTTATTGATGGCGGCCACCGTTCGCTCAACAACGTCTTTGTTGCCAATAATAAGCGCGGTGCGCTGATGCAATTTTTGGGGTTCGATGTCTAAGATACGCTCCTTGCCAGAAGAGGCCGCCCCACCAGCCTGTTCGGCGACAAAAGCGAGAGGATTGGCTTCATACATGAGTCGAAGCTTGCCTTCAGGGCTCTTTTTTGTGATGGGATAAAGGAAAATTCCTCCCTTTAACAGGTTCCGGTGAAAATCCGCTACCAAAGACCCCACATACCGAAGTGAATATGCATTTCGTAATTCTTCAATGGCTTTTTGGGTCCCTGAATCCAGCCCTTTAAAATTCCCTTCATTCGTGCTGTAATAGGAGTTTTTGGGCGGAATCTGAATATTGGGATTTGTCAGACGAAAGATTCCTTCTGAAGGATCAAGTGTAAATCCTTGCACGCTCCCACGCGTGGCCACCACCATCATCGTGCAGGACCCATAGACCGTATAGACGGCGGCCACCTGTTCTACGCCTTTTTTCAACAGCGTCGACTCATTCACTTTCTCATCAGCCTGCCGTTTCCAAATTCCAAAAATGGAGCCCACACTAATGGCGACATCAATATTAGAAGACCCATCCAATGGGTCCATTTGCACGAGGTACCGATGCGCCGGGCTATCGCCGACAATCACGGTCTCTTCAATTTCTTCCGAACCAATGGCAGCCACACGTCCACATTGCGATAAGGTTTCAACTAAGGTATCAGAGGAAAAGGTATCGAGAATTTGAACAACCTCCCCCTGAACATTGGTTTCACCTGTCGTCCCAACCGCATGGGCCAACATAGCCGCACGGATTTTGGCTTGAATGCGTTGAGCACCATCGGCAATCCCGGCTACGACGGCTTCTAATCCATCGTATCCCTCTGACCCCTTCCAGGACGCTGCGGAATATTCAGCAAGTGTTTGAAACATTGAGGAAATTGTATCTGTCCCTCTCGAACCCGTCAATTTTTATGATTAAGGGATCGGCCTCGAAATCATGTTTCGGAATAGTCATTCGAGTCTTGCATTTAACCCCTACACGACAAATCGCTTTATGTTCGGCCGCACAACCAAAATGGAACAACCTGAATATGCGGCCACCCATTCCGACACACTCCCCATTTGAAACCGCTCAGGGCCGGTCAAGCCCTTGGCTCCCAACACCGCAAGGCCCGCATCGTGGTTGACCAGACAATCCAAAATGGTCTCTCGTGGATTTCCTGAAACCACCTCAGAGGTCACATCGAATTTCTTCTTCAACAAAAGCGATCGGACTTGAGCTGTCGCTTCTCGCGCTTGCTTTTGAAACGCTGCCGTTAGGGCTTTGGTATATGGTTTTGCACGGACACTTGCGCCTAGACCCCTCTGGGCTTGAGGAACGGCTGAAAGAACTTGCACAGAGACCACATCCGGAGATATCCACGATTTCATGTAGTTCGCCGCACGCATAGAGGCCGTGGAACCATCTACGGCAAGAACCACCTCAACCGGAGTTTGAATGGGATCCTTCACAATAAATACCGGACAGGGTGCATGAGATAACACTTTTCGCGACACACTCCCCATGAAATATCCTTGAATATCATGGAATCCTCTGGATCCAAGAACCACTAGATGAGGTTCTCGCTTTTCTGCTTCCTTGACAATAGCATGGGCTGCATGACCTTTGGCCAAAACTAATCTGATTTTCACTAATGCCTTCCCTGTTTTGGAATTCAAGACCTGATTTGCATGAGCTTCCGCAGCCTTAAGAATTTTTTTTCCTTCTGCTTCTAGCGCTATGAGAATCTTCTTGGCCTTCCCTGTTTTAGTTCCCTCTTTCTTGAGGCCCGACTCCAAAAGACTGGTATCAATCACATGAACGAGAACAACGTCTCGAAGGGATTGATGAAATAATGTCCCCAATGCTTCGACTGCCCTCATAGAAAATTTTGACCCATCCACCGCGCATAAAGCTTTCATCGCTTCCCCTCCTTATTTGCAATTTTGCCTTTAAATTGCGTCTACGCTCACGTTTACAATCACAGGTAAAGTCATTAAAGTAGAGAATCCCCTGCTGTTCTTTAAATTTTACGTTATCCTTCCCGTAAAAAGCTAAATGGGAGGGGCAGTCTTTTATCTTTACCATTCGCCTCCCTTCGTCTCTCCACTCCGGGAATCATACTGAGGGACTTTTTCAGAAAGACTGGCGAGTCATCGTTGGCCGTGCCGATGACTTGAGAGTACATAATGTGGAGATGGAAAACCTTTACCAACACCCTAAGAGGAGGCAGATCAAGTCATGGCCATTAATAAAAAACTGAAACCCGTTCCCATTCCTGTGGAGCCTCAAAGGTTAACGGAGGAAGAACTCACGGGATTGACCTCTAAGCAAGGGCTCATCCAACTCCTTAAGTCAAAAAATATTAGCGCCAAAGGTGCACTACGCAATCTCCGGTATGAAGCAGAGTTACGACAACTGCAAATCGAACTGGTGAAATTACAGCGGGATGTCCAGCTCACTGGACGACGAGTGGCGATTATTTTTGAGGGTCGTGATGCGGCGGGTAAAGGTGGTGCGATTCGACGATTTACCGAACATCTGAATCCACGCTCTATGCGAGTGGTGGCGTTGCCTAAACCCACGGAGGTGGAAAAAGGACAATGGTATTTTCAACGATATGTTAAGCCTCTTCCCAATCCCGGGGAAATCGCGTTTTTTGATCGGAGTTGGTACAACCGGGCAGTCGTCGAGCCCGTCATGAATTTTTGCACAAAGGCGCAGTATCAGACATTCATGCAACAAGTTCCCGAATTTGAACATATGCTCTATGAAGACAACATCGAAATCATTAAGTTTTGGTTCTCCATTTCCAAGGACGAACAAGAACGCCGCTTTAAGGGTCGGGTCAATAACCCCTTAAAACAGTGGAAAATCAGCCCAGTTGATGATAAAGCCCAAGAAAACTGGGATCTGTATACCATGTATAAAGAAGAAATGTTTAGTAAGACGCATACGTCCTACTCCCCTTGGGTCATTGTCAAAGCCAACACCAAAACGAAAGCGAGACTAGAGGCCATTCGGCATGTATTAAGTACCCTTCCTTATAAGGGAAAGGGCGAATCGAAGGTAAACCTTCACCCTGATCCCTCTATTGTTTTACGATTTCATCGTAAGAGCAAGGCCGTCGATTAAGGATTTCACGAAGTCATAAAATTGAATTAGAGCCTGAGGAGCGAGAAACGTCAGCACAGGAAATGTGCGAATGAACGGCTTTGCCTCAGGCACAGTGGTTTATTCAAGGCGTCGCCTCCCCTCTGCCGGTGAGTTCATAAAGGTACACCCTTTTTTCGATTCCGCTTCCTTTTCGCGGCGGCCAGGTGAGAGGGATCCGTTGGACGGATAGATTAAACTTTTCCTGAAATCTATGTTCAACAGTGTCCAGCCCCAGTCTATTGGGATCACAAAAAATCCCTTTTCCGCCTGGAGCCAACACCTGCTCAAGAACGTGAGAGATATCCGATAGAATCGCTTCGTCATAAAAAACCTCACAGCCTAATACCAAATCATAGCGTTCTTTTGAATAAAGAACCCCGCGGC
>Ga0224506_10001260_pt1 | contig 18289 bp, 14 predicted proteins | sample SF_Jan12_sed_USG_2_FD_169108 | JGI IMG/M metagenome (GOLD analysis project Ga0224506, IMG submission 169108) | Sediment microbial communities from San Francisco Bay, California, United States - SF_Jan12_sed_USGS_8_1 | ecosystem: Environmental > Aquatic > Marine > Sediment | place: USA... | reverse complement strand
GAAAATCCTACGGACTTTTTACGTTATTCACGAGGAAAATATAGGGAGTAAAATTTTTATTACTGACTGAAAATATATAGATTTGTGTATTATGGGAGTTAATAAATACCAAATAGGACATGAGGAATCTTCCCGGGTATCTGAGGCTATGACTCATTATTATAATTCGAAGCAAGGACATTCTTTGGCTTCAGGTATTGAAAAAGTAAAAACTTACATTAGTCAATTACTTGAATTTAATGGTTATGGCAAGCTTTCAATCCCCGGGAGTCTTCTGCCGGATCTTCCCAAGGCACTCGGGCTAGCTACAGGTGAAATGGCGGTTCTTCTTAATATTAGTCGTTCAAAGTACTACCGTGATATGGAGGAAAAGGAGTTGGATATTGATACTATTGATAAACTTTCTGTGATACTTCAGGTTTATGAAATGGGCATTGAGGCTTTTGAGGGGGAAAAAGAAGTATTTAACGTATGGCTTCATAATACCAATGTTAATTTGGGTAATGTTAAACCGATAGAGCTGATGGTTACCGAAAAGGGCAGGCAGGCTGTTTTGGAAGCAATTGTTCGTATAGAATACAATTTGTATGGATGATGAGGTTATATCGGGTTGAAAAGAAAAAATATGCCGATCAGTTTCCTCCGCGTGGTTCTTTGTTTGGAAATGGCCGTTGGCATAGAAAGGGAATGTGGGTGGTGTATACATCCGAGCATATTTCACTGGCCAAGCTGGAGGCTTTGGCCAATTCAACGATTCTACCGAAGAACAGGGTGATTAGTGTAATTGTCCTCGAAGGTAAGGCGCCTGTAATACATTTCGATGTAAATAATTTACCTGAAAACTGGAATGACATTCCATACCCGCTTTCTCTGGCCAGGTTCATCAATGATGTAATTACCCGGGGAGAATATGTAGCTGCTTCTGTCCCTTCCACCCAGGCTCCTGAAGAAAAAAACTATCTCCTTTTCCCCGAGCATCCGGAATTTGGAAAATATGTAAAGCGAATAGAGCTGTTAGCCATCGAATTTGATGTTCGGTTGAAGTAAAATGAGTTTTTCATTTCAAGTATACTACCTGACCTGTTTGTGCACTTTGCCGGGCAGCATCAAGTATCTGCACCACCATTATATTGTTTTCAAGGGAAGATAAATCGGTGGGTTTGACTTTTACGATACCTCTTATTACCCCACTCAGGTAGCTGAAGGGATCATTGTATGGTTTGTCCAGGGGATCAATTTTTAGTTGTTTTTCGGATTGTTTTTCATCCGCTCGTATACGTAATGCAGTGGCATTGTCGCCAAACACATAACCTTTTTGACCGTATACCTGGATGTCTTTTCGGGAGATGGGCCAGTTCCAGGAAGCCTGTATGATGACCTGAGCCCGGGGGTATGTCAATATGATGGTGGCTTCATCGTCTACTTTAGGATATACGGCTGGTTTAATTTGTTGTGTGATTGCCATAACACTTTCCGGCTTTTCATTATTCATGAGCCAGGTGGCCAGATTGGCGCCATAGCAGCCAAAATCAATAATAGCTCCTCCACCATTCATCACCGGGTCGGTGAGCCATTGTAAAAACTCCCGACTACAACCTATTTCTGCAGGCCCTTTGTGTCCATCGTGAATGACTATTTTCCGAAGGTCGCCGATGCTGTCTTTTTCCTTAACAATAGAATGAATAGCGTGATTGGTTGCATACCAGGTGGTTTCATAATTGGTGAGTAGATGAATTTGATGCTTATCAGCCAGTGCTTTCATTTTTTCAGCATGTTCCATGCTTACGGCCAGGGGCTTTTCCACCATCACGTGGATGCCCAAAGGAGCACATTTTTCTACGACTTCAAGGTGTTCATATATACTATTGAAAGCACAAACGGCTTCCGGTTTGGTTTTTTCGAGCATTTCATCCAGGCTGCGATACCAGATCGCTTTGTCGAGGTTATATCTTTCGATATACCGCTTTGCCAGTTGTTCGTTGGGCTCTGCGATACCTACTATTTCGATGTCTGCCTCTTTTTGGCGGTTCATGATCCAGTTGACATGATCGTGGGTAAGTCCGGCCACGCCAACTTTAAGGGGGGATTGTGCAAAACCGTTTGAAAGAAATGCAATGCACAGATACGCTGCTACAGCAATTTTTAATAATAAATATTTCATGGGGTGAATATATGAATTTCTGTGGTGCGGAAAAACAGCACGGTATTGTACTCATTTTCAGCTATTAAAAGTAAATAGTTTATATTGTGCTTAAAATGCTTTATCAATGATAATTTTAGCTCTGAAATAAATATTTAAACCTTCAGCTGAAAGGCCGATCAAAGTGTAGTTTGAAAAGTAGTTATGAAATACCTCTTAGCGCTGATATTTCTTTTCCCCAATTTTTTGGTAAAGGCACAGGTGATTACCACTGAGGGCACTGAATTTTGGTTTGGTTTTATGGAAAATCACGAGACCAGCCGTATTGACCTGGAAGTTTATATAAGTGCAACTGAATTTACGGCCGGCGAAATATCTATGCCGGCATATAATTGGCATGAAACCTTTTCGTTAGCCGGTGATACCACTATCATGATTACTGTTCCGCTTATTTTTGGGATGGTAGAAGGTTCGGAGAAGATAACTGCCCAGGGTATACATCTTACCACTGACAAAAACGTGACCGTTTATGCATTGAATAAACGAAGCAGAAGTGCTGATGCTGCCGTGATACTTCCCGTGGAAGCCCTGGGGAAAGAATATTGGGTGACCAGCTACAAAGGGTTGAGGCCTTCTTTGTTTGCTGAGTTTTTAATCGTGGCTATTGAAGATTCTACTGAAATAGAAATTACACCAAGCAGACATACCGTAAAGGGTAACTTGGCTGGCATACCTTTCACTATACGGTTAGACAAGGGGCAGACCTATCAGTTGCAATCGGAAGATGACCTGACAGGATCACATGTGCGATCTACATCTTCCAATGTGTCAGACTGCAAAGGATTTGCGTTGTTTGCTGGCAATGAATGGACAAATATTGGCGGTTGTGGAGGGGCTCAGGATCATATTGTGGAACAAATGTTCCCTACCAATACCTGGGGGAATGAATTTGTCATTGTACCATATTATTCGAGATCGGGAGATTTAATCACAGTGGTTGCTGGTACCGACAGCACCTATGTACATGTTAATTCTACATCAGTACTACTCAATGCAGGAGAACACTATACGGCACTGATATACTATCCTACTACTGTGGTCGCTGATCAACCTATTTCCGTAACCCAGTTCAGCCGTAGTCAAAGTTGTGATAACAAGGAGGGAGATCCATTTATGATCGTAGTATCCCCCACTGCACAGATGCTTTCCAGAGTTACCTTCAATGCACTGGAGGTTCACGTAATTGACCGTTATTATGTAAACATAATAACTAAAGCGCAAAACCTAGACCTGCTTACACTGGATGGGGAAAACATTAGTGGGCATTTTACTGATTTTACCCCGAATGATATATATGCTTTTGCTTCGTTGAATATCAGTTCAGGAAACCATACACTGGCCTCAGACAGTGGATTTATAGCCTATGTGTATGGATTTGGTGACATTGAATCGTTTGGTTATTCTGCCGGAATATCGCTGGATAATCTCAACCTGGAAGTGCTTTCTTATGATCCGGCCTCGGAAGTGGCTGTTTCCACTGATACCGTTTGTATTAGTGAAGTAGTAAACCTCACGATAAAAGGAGATGAACGCTTTGTGGATTTTGGATGGGAATTTGGCGATGGGCTGATGGCGAATGGAGATTCTGTAAAACACGCTTTTGAACAACCTGGCAACTATCTGGTTTCTGTCACTGCCTCTACGGCATCCGGTTATTGTGGGCATCAGGAAAAGGCCGCAGCCCGTATTGTAGTTGTTAAACCTCAAACTCCTGTTAATGGTTCTGCTTCAGTATGTCCCGAAACACCGGGAGTCACTTATTCTGCGGGGAGCGAAGACGATAGAAACCTGTACCATTGGAGTGTGATTGGCGGAACAATCCTGGCTAATCTTGGCGATTCGGTCATCGTGGACTGGGGAACTACAAATGATCATGCCGGATTAAATCTGGTGACGACCAATTACCTGGGCTGTACGGGTGATACTACTTTTTTTCCGGTCAAAATAAATATCCAATTAGATCCCCTGGCTCCATTGGGGCTGGATTCATTATGTTCTTCGGATAATCAGGGTAACGATTACTTTACTTACAAAAACCCCACATCAACATATTCCTGGTCGGTGGATGGTGGAACGATAGCCGAGGGTCAGGGAACGAGTAATATTAAGATAAATTGGAATGGGTTTGGAACAAAATCATTGTCTTATACGGAAAGCAGTGTCTTGCTGGATGTATGTTCGGGATTTTCAGATACGCTCACTGTTTTTGTTGAACGAGAGCCAATAGCGGATTTGAGTATTGTGGCTCCGGGAGAGTTGCAACTGGGAGATATTTTGCACCTGGATTTCTTGGGTGATACACTTTTCAGGTATATGAGCTGGGATTATGGTGATGGGCAACAACAAGACAGCCTGGACGTTTCTTCCAGTGTAAGTCACTTTTATCATTGTCCGGGAATGTATAATGTCTATGTTTCAGCATACACGGGGACTTTATGTGATAATACAGGTGTTGGTCAAATGGTAATAAACGTAAAACCACCGGAAGTAGAAATAACTTCTGTTACTGTTACAGATGATGAAAACATCAGGCTGATGTGGAATTATGCCGGTTCGGTTAATTATAGCAAAGATATTTATCTCATGCGACGTTTAAAGGGGGAAGATGTTTGGAATATTGTCCATTCATTCAATTTTGATTTAACCCGTTGGATCGATGATAATGTGAAAGTTAATCATGACACTTATGAGTATCATATTGTTACCAACATTGATTGTGACATTCCAGTATCGAGCAGGGGGCACAATAGCATCTTGCTGGAGTATGATAGCCTTGCTGGTGAGGGCGAGTATGTGCTGAGCTGGAATGAATATGTCAACTGGCAACATGGAGTGGAGGACTATGAACTTTGGAAAAGTATAGATGGGAAGGAATATGAAGTAGTGTTAAACAGTCCGGAAGGTTCTGTCAACCTGGAATACATGGACGAGGGATTCCTGATTTGCTATAAGATCAGGGCCATTGAATCAGCGGGTAATGATGCCAGATCCTGGTCGAATGAGCTTTGCCTGGAATTTGTACCGGAAGTTATTACTTACAATTTCATATCCCCTTCTAATGGTGATAAGAAGAATGACCGTTTTATTATTCACAACATCGTTCATTACCCGAACAGTAAACTGACGATAATAAACAGGCACGGCAGAGCGGTCTATTCCTCCATCGGTTATCAGAATGACTGGCAGGGCGAAGACATTAATTCAGGTATTTATTTTTTCATTATTGAACTCAATGAGCCCAGAAATCCGGTACCAAGTATTAAGGGCACGCTTACTGTTTTTAAATAATCAGACTATTCATTGGAATTTAGGCCGGACCGTAGGAAATTGTAGTATGATCACCGCGATAATTATAGATGATGAAAAACCCGCCAGGGATTTGATCAAGGCCTACATGAACCATTATCATCAAATTGAAGTGACAGCCGAATGTGCCAACGGTTTTGAAGGTTTAAAGGAAATTATGGCCAATCCACCTGATTTACTATTTTTGGACATAAAAATGCCGAAGATTTCAGGACTGGAGATGCTGGAGCTTATTGAAAAACCGCCGGTCACTATTTTTTCCACAGCTTTTGATGAATATGCGATCAAGGCGTTTGATCACAATGCTGTGGATTATTTACTCAAGCCCTACTCGGAAGTTCGGTTCAGGGAAGCCGTCAATAAAGCCCTGGAAAAATTAAGTGATGGAGAGGCAACGGCTGAGGGGCTACGAAACCTTTCTGCTTTATTGGCTAAAGAAATTAAAATCGAGCGTATCGTGGTGAAAAATGGTGCCCGTATTCAAATCATTCCATTGAAAAGCATTCAATATTTTGAAGCACAGGACGATTATGTGGCTATTTATTCCGGCATGGGAAAATTCCTAAAGCAGATGACGTTGCAGTATCTTGAGGATCATTTACCCACAAGAGACTTTGTGCGGATTCACCGGTCATATATTCTTCACATCGGTGAATTATCAAAAATAGAGCCGCTTACCAAGGATAGCTATATAGTGGTAACGAAAAATGGGGTGAAGTTGCCTTTGAGCCGGGCGGGGTATAAGAAATTAAGAATCCATCTGGGGCTATAATTCTTCTTCTTTTATTCAACTGTGGTATCAGTTAGGAATTTAAGTTGCATAGTGGGATATTTGCGCAATTAACTATGACAGTACTACCATATAAGAACGATAAAGCGGCCAAGAAAGACCAGGTGGCAAAAATGTTTGACAACATTTCCGGAAAGTATGATTTTCTGAATCACTTTTTGAGTTTAGGCATTGATATTTTGTGGAGAAAAAAGGCCATCAGATTGCTTCGGGCTGACAAGCCAAAGTTGATTTTGGATGTGGCTACAGGAACCGGCGATTTTGCGCTGGAGGCCCTGCGTTTAAAACCTGACCGGGTGACCGGCGTTGACATATCGGAGGGTATGCTCGCTGTCGGAAGGAAAAAAATCGAAAAGAAGGGTCTGACTGATCTTGTGGAATTGAAGAAGGGTGATTCGGAAAATTTACCATTCGATGACAATACTTTCCACGCTGCCATCGTTGCATTTGGTGTTAGGAACTTTGAAGACCTTGCGAAAGGATTGGGCGACATGCACCGGGTGTTAAAACCCGGAGGAAAAATTGTAGTACTGGAATTCTCCAAGCCTTCTAAGTTTCCGTTCAAACAGTTTTATAACTTTTATTTTAAGTTTATTTTGCCTAAAATAGGCAATTCAATTTCCAGGGATCAGACAGCATATACCTATTTACCTGAATCGGTTAATGCTTTTCCCCATGGAGAAGATTTTTTAACAATATTAAAGAACACAGGGTTTAAGGAGACGCAATGCATACCGCTAACATTTGGAATAAGCTCTATCTATACGGGCAGAAAATAGTCATTTTATTGCTGGCTTGCTTCTTTTTGTCTGCTCACCTGCATGCACAACGGCGTGTAGGAATGAACATCCCGAACTACGATAATAAAAAATACAGTTACGGTTTTTTGATTGGCCTGCATAGCACTTCCTTCAAACTGCGCTATTCGGATGAGTTTATTTCCAACGATTTCGATACTTTACATAGTATTTTACCGCAGCGATCACCGGGTTTTTCTTTGGGATTTATTGTGAACAGAGGATTAAACGAGTTTTTTGACGTGAGGATACTCCCCAAAGTGGCTTTTTATGAGCACGATCTGGAATATAATTTTACAGATGAAAGCCAGATTAACCAGTTGAAGGAATCTACAGTGGTTGAATTTCCCCTGATGTTGAAGTATAAATCAACGCGAAGGAAAAATTCCAGGATGTATATGGTGGGTGGCGTTAAGCCGGCCTATTCGGCATCAGGAAGAACTGACCTTGACTCAGGGAATGAGTCCATCAATATACAACGGTTTAATATATCGACAGACTTTGGTTTTGGATTTGATATGTATTTTCCATTGTTTAAGTTTTCTCCGGAAGTGAGGTTTAGCAAAGGAATGAGTAACATGCTGACCGATAAAGTAAACATTTACAGTGAAGGGATATCGAGGTTATCTACAAATACAATTAACTTTTACTTACTTTTTCAATAATGATCAAAAGAAGAAAAGCATTGATTACGGGTGCTACTGCCGGGATTGGTGAGGCAACGGCCCGCTTACTAGCTAAAAATGGATTCGATTTAGTATTGACCGGGCGTCGGAATGACCGTTTGCAACAGATTAAAGAGGAGCTATCAGCGGATACTTCAATAGAAATTCTCCAATTTGATGTCAGGGATCAGAAGGCGGTCAATGAAGCGATTGATTCCCTCAGCGAGGAGTGGAAGATCCCGGATGTTTTGATTAATAATGCCGGAAATGCACACGGTCTTGATGTTTTTCATGAAGGAGACGTGGATGATTGGGAGGCTATGATTGATATCAATGTAAAAGGATTGTTGTATGTTTCAAAAAAGATTACCCCTGGTATGGTAGAGCGTAAATCCGGACATATTATTAATATCGGATCTATTGCAGGGAAAGAAGTTTATCCGAAAGGAAATGTTTATTGTGCGTCGAAATATGCGGTTGACGCCCTAAGTGAGGGGATGCGGATCGATTTAAATCCCTATGGCATTAAGGTGACCCAGATATGTCCTGGATTGGTGAATACTGAATTTTCTAAAGTACGGTTTAAAGGAGATATGGACAAAGCCGACAATGTTTATAAAGGGATGGTTCCTTTATATGGCGAAGATATTGCTGAAATTATTCTATTTTGTGTAACCCGTCCGGCCAATGTAAATATTAGCGACATGGTTGTTCTTCCCACCGCACAGGCCAGTGCCACTATTGTTAACCGTGAAGGGTAAACGTAAAATTTATAGCCAATAAAAAAGGCAGGTTCATCACCTGCCTTTTTTAATCTGCTTTTTACCTTTTAAAACCCAATGCACTGCCACCACAATAGCTTGTAGACCCATCAAAGGTGTAGGCAATGTAGTAGATGCCTGTTGTGCTACAGGGGTAAACAAATGCGGCTAATGCCTGGCCATCGTGTAAACTTGTACCGACTTTATTTCGCTGGGAATCATACAAGTTGATAACAATTCCATCTGTATTACCACCCGGGCCACATACATTGATCATATATTGCGTGCCTTTGGTGAAAACATAAGAGTACTCCACTTTATCTTTGTTGCCCCCCTGCCCATCTACTTTATAGCTTTTCAGGAAATTAAAACCGGTAGAAAGTTTGGGAATACAAGTATTCGTGTGTTCTTCCGGATTGCATTGCGATTGTGCATCAGACACTGAAAAAACCATCAATAAAGCAAAAATTGGATAAATAATTCTTTTCATCTTCGTTAATTTTAACCTATGATTTGTCCTCTAATTTCTGTTATAATGTTTGTTATATTGTTTGTAATTTCCGGTGTAATCGTGATGATACTTTTATTGTTATCATTCACAAACATTACTCCGTCAACTACCTCGTATGTCGGCTCACCTTTTTCGATAGTAATAGTTACTTTATCATACTCCGCCCACAGCGGCTTTAGACTATTTCCCAATGTTGCCATCGTAGGGTCTTCGGCATATAAATCCATCAGTAGTTTTAAGCTTTCGGTGACCACTTTTTGTTCGCCAATTGCATCTTTCATTTCCTGATTGTCGGGAACCTTTGCAGCCACCTGACAAGTTACATGCATTGCTTCCAGCCACCCGCCTATGAGCAGGTATACGCTCAGATTCGACCGGCCCTGTGATTGCAGGTAACTATTTATATTATTGAAATTTTGTGTGGTGATCAGCAATAAAGAATCCAGATTCTGGCTGTTGCTTGCTAATCTGCCAATTGTTTCAATATCAAAGAACTGTCCTATGCTCAGCCCGTCAGCCAGCTCTTTAATTGCCGACATATAGCCCAAGCCATCCTGATTTTGTTCATAGATATTCGTATATCCCAAATCCGTGCCATAAATTCCAAGGTTGAGTGCTTTTTGATAATTTGTATTGTATTTCGGTAAATTATCTGCAGAATTAAGAATAGAGACATCGTAATTGGTGCCTGATTCTTTCAGCATCATACTGATTTCTATGGGTGATGGGATTTGCTGCAATATAGCATTGATCATTTCCAAATCTACTGAGGGCTCACTATTCTGATCAATCGCTTCGAGCGATTTCAGGAATTCATCCTCGCTCGGTTTCTTTGGCCCGCAGCTAACTACCAACATCAAAATAAAGATTAAAGGTATAAATCTCATTGTTTCAGTTTTAAAGTCCAAAATTTAGTAAATCATTTGGATTTCGCAAACAATCTGTCATTTCTTAATCCATTGAATTTTCCCAAACCCTTCAATTATTTTCTTTAATAACTCAAAATACAGTGTAAAATACAAAATGAGCGTCATAATCCAAATAACTATTGCATCGAAAAGATACGTATCTACAAAAATACCAAAAAAGTTTTTCTTTGGGGCAAAGAAATGTGCGCGATAATCCAGTGGTCCATTTGGTTCAGGATTATTAAATACCGGTTTGTATTGCCTGATCAGTTTACCTTTATATTCAATAATCCTGTCTTTTTCGGTAACGTTGGTGACCAAATCGGCAAGACTCTCGTTATGGTACTTATTTTTAAATTCATTAAGGTTATAATCCATTCCTTCTTTCCCTTCAAAAAAAGCGATCATCTGCTCCTTTTTATCAACGGTATTATTGAAGAGCTTTTGATAATATTGTTTATAGTCATCCAGATAAGTACTCAGTTGCTTATCAATGATTGCATATTTCTCCAGTGTCAGATCTTGTGCTAAATTCAAACCTTGCAGCCCTTTGACAAATCTTTCGCCCTCCAGGTTTTCCCTTATGATTTTCAGATCCTTTAGAATGATGCGGTTTAATGAATCATTTTGTGCTTCAATATTTTCTGAAATAAATTTTCTCTTTTTCTTCAATTCTTCCACCAGGTATGCCGCTTTGTAGTCGGCCATCGCTTCTATTTTTTCGAGATTAAAATAGGGTGATTCATAGTAGTTGTTTTGAAATTGATGTACAGCCATGGCTTCATATGCCCACCTTGAAGCCATCATATCAGCAACGATGGGCACTTTTCCTTTGGTGCTGATGATTTCGTTGAGTTTGTCAAAACTAAACAACAGGCCACTCAAAATCATTTGAGGGATAAGAATGAGCGGTATAAGGACATAAACGGTGACGGCAGAATTAAAAGCTGAACTGATATTTAGTCCCATTACATTGGCCATAGCAGAAGTTGAAAACAGGATGAACCAAAAACTTAGTGTCATGCCGTGGATTTCCAGTATCAAGTTGCCCAATACAACAAAACAGAGTGTTTGTATCGCAGAGAGTGTAAAGAGGAGTATTAATTTTGAAGTGAGATAACTATTCCAACTCAGGTTAAGAAAAGACTCTCTTTTAAGTATTTTCCTATCGCGAATAATCTCTTCTGCGCTCACTGTTAGTCCCATAAACAAGGCCACAATGATACTCATAAGCAGGAATGCGGGTATATTATCATTAAAACGGTAGATGTATTCACCGCGATCCGGGGAGTTTCTGTACCGGATCACAAAAGTGAGTATAATGGCCAGTAAAGGGCCTTCCAGCAAATTAATCATCAGGTATTGCTTATTACTCAGCTTAGAAAGGAAATCGCGTGTTGTAAAAACAAATACTTGTTTGAGTTTATTTGGGATATTTAAGTTTTGAGGTGGCTTTTCAGTAACATCTTCAACTTTTTCAATTTTGAAATTTTCTTCAAATTGTTCGAACCAGTTGTTTGGATTTATCTTTCGTTTATTGGTTTCCTGGCCATATTCATCAACGACCTTGGCTTCAATGATGTTGAAAATCTGCTCGGGATTTACATTGCCACATATTTCGCATTGTCCACGTTGTTTGTCAACCTGATTGGTAATGGTCTTAAAGTAGGTGACTGCTTCAACGGGATTGCCATAAAACACGGGAAATCCCCCGGTATCCATCATATACATTTTATCAAACATTTTGTAAATGTCTGACGAGGGCTGATGTATAACCACAAAGATCAGTTTCCCCTTAAGAGACAATTCCTTGAGCAGGTCGATTACATTTTCAGAATCTCTTGACGACAAACCGGAGGTTGGTTCATCCACAAACAGTACGGCAGGCTCCCTGATGAGCTCCAGGGCGATGTTCAGTCTTTTTCTTTGGCCACCACTAATTGTTTTGTCCAGTACACTGCCTACGCGAAGATCTCTTCGTTGGTCGAGTCCCAGGCTTTCCAGGACTTCCATGACTCTTTTATCTAACTCTTCTTCCGAAAAATCAGCAAAACAGAGTTTGGCATTATAGTAAAGGTTTTGATAAACGGTGAGTTCTTCAATGAGCAGGTCATCCTGGCTTACGTAGCCAATCACCCCGTGAATTTTGTCTTTTTCTTTGTTTATATCAAAACCATTGATCCTGACATGCCCAACGGTTGGTTTTTCAATTCCTGCCAGCACATTGAGCAAAGTTGTTTTTCCGGCCCCACTGGCTCCCATAATACCAATAAGTTTGCCCGGACCTTCAGTGATCTCCACATTTCGTAAACCAAGTGCTCCATTCGGAAAGCGGAATTCATCGATTTTGCCATGGAATGATAGCTTGGTGGTGCTGATGTCTGCACTGAACTGCGAAACCATGTCGGAGTAGTAGAGTGCATCTCCACTAGGCGTTTTAAGTGTGCTTCCGTGCGAGAAGAGATAAATTCTCCCGGCTTGCATGATGAAGCCGTTGAGGACGATTTGTTCTGTGCCGAGGTGCCTGACAAAGTACATGTCTACACTTGGAACCTTTATAAATACGAGATTCCCTTTAATATTAGCGTGCGCATGAAGCACTTTTTGCTGGTCATCTTCAGTCGTAATCTCTGCCACATCTACAGGCTCGTTGTTATTAACGAGCATGACGTTCGGGATACTTAATTCGTCAACGTCTTCTTTAATAACAAAGGACTCAATGAGTTTGTACTCTTCTTTATCAATATTGAAAACGGTAGAAATGGTATTGATAATTTCCATTCGTTGCGGGGTGAAATTTTTGTCGGAGGCAACGAGTTCCAATATTTTAATAACTACAACTACTTTTTGTTTTTGAGTGAGGGTTTTATTGATTTTTTTTCCAATACCGAGGGTGCGTACAGAGTCTTTTACAGAAGTAAGCTTCTTCTTTTTTTCGGTTTTTTCTGCTTCTTCACGAGCCCCTTCACTGTACCCTGAAAATTTATCATAAAGACTCAGGTATTCGGGAATTGAATCGTGATCCAGTTCCTGTTTAAAAAAACCAATAACAAATTCCCTTTCTTTCGCAGATACACCACCATCTTGTTTAGTGATAATGGCAAAAAGTTGGGTTAAGGCTTTTAGTATTTCCTCGCTCATATTTTAGTCATAAGGACATTGCCCTTATTATTAATATGTTTTAAATTCAAACGGTACTTCAACCAATTCACTAAATTCCTCACCGGCTTCTTCCATATCTTCATCATCTTCATCAAAATACCAGCTTATTTTCATGCCTTCGATGTCTTCGAGTGCCATGAGCACATCCAGAATGAGTTTAGAAGAGGCGGTGTTGAAATATTCAAGTTTGAAAACGAATTCGGTTTCCGGATTAGGATCGTTGGAATATTCATCAAGCCAATCGAGTACAGGCTGATAAAAATCCGTTGAATCTTCGGGGAGAGAGCGTCCTGAAATTTCAAAAATACCATTACCCTTATCTAAAATTATTTTGGGGGTATCTTCTGTTCCTTCGAGGTTTAATATTTCCATAACAACTGTTTTATTTACAAAATTAATACTTACTCGGTTCTGTCGATCTTTGCTTTTAAACAAAAAAATGAATATTCATCATCTGTTTTGTGAAACTCATAGCCAAGGGGATTTCCTGATTTTCTGGCCATGTCCACAAACCCTAGTCCGGCACCACCTTTCTCGGATATTTTTGTTGTTCGAATAATATCTTTATATAAAGTTTTCAGACCATCTTTATCCAAGGCGTTCACCTTGTCGAGTTTTCCCTGTACAATTGGGATGTTCACATTTTTTATCGGATTACCAGACATGACTGAATATTCACTGTCTGTTTTTCCGATCATAAAGATAGCCGAAGAATCTTCAGCTCCTTCTTTTACAAGTTCATCCGAATGTTTCACAATATTTTGCAGACACTCGACCATGACATTAAAAACTTTCCTTTTAGTGCCTGAACTTTCTGCCGAGGAATCCATATTTCGTTCCGCCATCGCTAAAACGGATTTTATGGTCTCTTGAGTAAAATCACCTTCGTACAGCAGTATCAGGCTTTGTGATCTCATTGATTGATGTAAATCATAAATATACTTCATAACTGTACTTTTTAGTTTTGGTTTGGAAATATTTTCATGTTTCTAAAATTTTATTCCTATTAACAATACGTCATCCATTTGTTTCTCATCACCTTTCCAGGTTTCCCAGGACTCGTCAAATGCCTGATATACTTCGTTCATTTCTTTGTAGTGATGTTCAACGACTAATTCGCGTAATCTCCGTGGCCCATATTTTTTAATATCCGGACCTCCAAATTGATCGGGGAAACCATCACTACAGAAGTAAAATGAGTCACCTTCATTCAAATTTATAGTATGACACGTAAAATTAGTCTGGTTCTTGTAAATACCCCCACCAATTGCAAATTTATTTCCTTTAATTTCCATCATTTCGCCATCTTTCATTACATATAGGGGGCGATGGGCACCAGCAAAGGCCACTTCATTATTTTCTAAATCTATTCGGCAGATAGCAATATCCATCCCGTCTTTTGCCGAGTTGTCAGCCTGATCTTGTCTTAAGGTTTGTGTTACACCTTCATCCAACTGGTCAAGAATAATACCCGGGTCGGAAACTTTACGACTCCTGACAATGTCATTGAGGAGGAAGTAACCGATGAGGGATAATAATGCCCCGGGCACACCATGGCCTGTACAATCTACCGCCGCCATGTAGAGGTGTTTGCCCACATGAGCAAACCATGGAAAATCACCGCTAACAATATCCTTCGGTTTGTAAAGGATAAATGATTTAGGTAGCGTATGATGAATTACCGCATTGTTTGGAAGAATGGCATTTTGAATTCTTTTCGCGTAGTTAATACTATCGGCTATTTTTTTGTTTTTATTCTTTATTTCAAGCTCGATAATTTTCCGCTCGGTTATATCATGAGAAACGACTAATACCGATTCAAGATTTTTGGATTCATCATATTCAGGAATGGCATTGACCTGCATAATGCGGTCTCCGTCATTTGTCGGGAAATCCATTTCTGTAGCCACCGTATCATTATTATTGTTTACTTCTTCAACAATACTGAGCCAGCTGTCAATGATGCCCTTTTTGAGGTCAATCTCATTTAATTTCTGATTGATATAAGCAACGGGTTTATTTCCTGTATAACTTTCGATCACGGGATTGATGTAGCTGATTTTGTTATTTTCGAGCCGCGTGATGAGATCCGGTGAATTTTCTGATAACGCCTGCATTTTACTCCGCATACGTTGCTCTTGCTCAGCCCTTCTGCGTTCTGTAATGTCCCTTGAATTTACAATAATACCGTGGATGGCCTTATTGCTCATAAAATTAGTCCCTGTAGATTCCAGCCAGATGTAATTACCTTCCTTTGTCTTGTATTTGTATTGAATATTGATCTGTTCATTCGGATTTTCTTTAAGTTGAACAAACATATTTTCAAAGTCTTCCTGCATACTCGGACTCACCTTTTCCTTATCAGATGTTCCGATCATTTCTTTCTGACTATAGCCGAGGATAGGTTCCACAGAAGGACTTATGTAGCGAATACTTCCACTTTCCTCATAAATCGTAATTACTTCAGAAGCATTTTCAAGCAGGAGTTGCATCCTGTTTTGAGTACGATTCACTTCTTCTATTTGTTCTTCCAATTTCAGGTTAGACCTTTCCAATTCTTCCTGTGTGGCCTGCATTTCTTCGGCATTTTGCCTTAATACTTCCTGTTTTTCCCGGAGTTCCTCACTCATTGTCTGGGATTCTTCCAGCAGTTTGCGGGTTCGGTCATTTACTTTTATATTAAAGATCGTCCGGGCCAGGATTACACCGACATCCTTGATGAAGTTGATTTGTCGTTCCTCAAATTTCACCAACCCGGCTATCTCAAGCACACCGTAAACTTTTTCTTCAGCGATAAGTGGGATGATGAGGATGCAGGTGGGTTTCTGATCACCCAGGAGTCCGGAAGTGATGGAGACGTAGTTTGGAGGGACTTCCGTACGCATGATCATTTGTTTTTCGGCGACACACTGGCCTACCAGCCCTTCCGCAAAATTAAACCGTTTTTCATCGAATTTTCGTCTGTTATAGGCATATAGTGACTTTAATTCAACGGCTTTTTCTTCCACCTGATCATCTTCAGTAACGTATAATGCGCCTTGTACCGCATCAACTTTCTCAATCACATACTTGAGCACCTCATCTCCGAGTGTTTGAATATTGTCGTGGATCCGCAGGATGGCTCCAACGTCAGCCATCCCGGAAATAATCCAGTTGCGTTCTTTGTCCTGCAGGTCGGCTTTGACCAAGTTATCCCGCATGCTAATTAAAGACTGACCAAGGGTGTCTTCTTTGCTCATTGATTGGAAGGCTGTGTCGAATTTACCTTCTCCTATTTTCTTTGCGAAATCAGCTGTTTTTTTTAAGGTCTGAACCAGGCTATTAAGCGTGCGTGCCATAAGGCCAATTTCATCGTTTGATTTTTGCACAACCTGATCGGGTAATGTGCCATTCCCAAGCAATTGCAAAGTGGATTTCAGGTCAAGGAGTGGAGCGATCAGAAATTTTGAAAATGTAATGAAAAGCAGGCTCGAGAGCACGATGATGACCAGACCAAAAAGCACAAATTTGCTAAACAGTTGTTGAGAAATACTTCCAATTTCTGCCGTATTCATTTTTGCTACTAAGCCCCACTTAACATTAGGTATATATCGCCATATTGCAAGAACCTCAACGCCCTTGTTGTCAATGCTTATTCGCGATCCATTTTGACCCTGAAGAGCTCTTTTGATGAAAATGGCATGGGCACTACTGTCATAAGGAATAGGCTCGTATACCAGAGAATCTCCTCTGAAAGGAGCTAAAAAATGGATATCGTTACCCGCTTGTTTTGCAATAATTACTTCGCCCGTATTCCCCAACCCGGTTGTATCATTAAGAATCTGGTATATCTCGCCCATTTTAATCTCAATTACAATCACTTTTTTTCCTTCATTCGTTTCCAAAGGTGCACCACAGAATAATGTTTGTGTTTCCTGTTGGATTTCCCCAAAATAAATTTGGTTTAATGATTCCCGGGGCAGTTCCGTATCAAGGCTTGAGAAACGATTTACTACTTCACTTGAATGGATCAATCTTCCACCACCATCCAGAATATGAACACTTTTAAAATCATTTAGTTTTTTTATTTTTTGCAAAAAATCTTTTACTTGTTGATCTGCATTGCCAGAGAGGGTGTCAACAGTGTTGTTCATTAAAACAACAGGTAAGGATTGCTGCAGGAGGCTTATTACACTGTTGGATTGATCGAAGAACAGTTTTATTTGGTCTGCGCGATTTTTGGCTATAAATGACAGCGATTCTTCATGTTTTCTTTCTACAAAAGACTTACTGAGATTATAAGACAAATAACTAATAGCTAAAACAGTTATCACAATTACAATGATAACCAGCCCTGTTATTTTACTGCTAATTTTGATAAACATACGTATCGATATTAACTACCGGTTTTTTTTTGCCGTTGTAATTTTTGTTTTCTTTTATCTGTATCCTCTTTCGTTTCGCGCTTTTCAACGGGAAACAAAGAAGCAATATATTCAATGGACTTTTCGGCAAACTCCATTTCATTTTCTGAAAAGGCTTTAAATGAAGCGATTTCAACCACACCTGTTGTTTGGTTTTTGTGCCTCACCGGCATAATATACAAGTGTGTCGGTGAAGAAATACCCAGCCCAGAAACAACCTTCATGTAGTTTTCCGGGACTTCATTTAAAAAAATACTTTTTCCTTGTTCTGCTACCTGGCCGGCTAAACCTTCCCCAATATTAAATGTTTTTTTTCTTTCAACCAGATCATTTAAGGCATAACCGGCTTTAAAAATAAGCGTTTTTTCTTCCAATGAATAATAAACACCCTGACCGGCGGATAATTTTCCGCAAAGGGCAGTTAGCCACTGGTTTATTTGCTTGAAAGGATCTTTTTCGTTTTTCAGGTGTGCCAGAAAATCTACCTCAAGCTGTAAATCGTCTGATTGCTCTTTTTCTTTGGTTGCTTTTTTGTTTTCATTTTCGGCCTGTCTCTTTTGCGTGTAAATGATCAGTGGTTCCTTGTATTTTAAGAAGTAAATAAGGCTGCCCAAACCTGTTAATAGCGTAAAAAACATCAAAAAAGACAACGTAGTGAAGGCCGGTGAAGCCTTTTCAAAGTCCGAATAACTTAAAACCTGATATTCATATATAAGCACATTGCCAAGACTCAACAATGTATATATCGTATATAAGCTGAAAACCACAAAAACAGCTATAAACATT
>Ga0224506_10001259_pt1 | contig 18292 bp, 13 predicted proteins | sample SF_Jan12_sed_USG_2_FD_169108 | JGI IMG/M metagenome (GOLD analysis project Ga0224506, IMG submission 169108) | Sediment microbial communities from San Francisco Bay, California, United States - SF_Jan12_sed_USGS_8_1 | ecosystem: Environmental > Aquatic > Marine > Sediment | place: USA... | reverse complement strand
TGATTTTGCTGTGCGCGCCTGCACCAATACCCAGGTAATCACCGAATAACCAATAATTCAGATTATGCTGCGATTCTTTTTTAGACTGTGCAAATGCAGAGGTTTCATAATTTTGGTAGTGATGCTGCGCGGTGGTTTGCTCAATCATTTCCTGCATGGCAGCTGATTGCTCATCATCTGGCAATTCGGGAGGATAGCGATAAAACAAAGTGTTGGGTTCTAGTGTTAAATGATAGGCAGAAAGGTGATTGACACCCAATGAACAAGCCAGTTCGATATCTGCTTGCGCTTCATCAACCGTTTGGCCCGGCAAAGCATACATTAAATCCAAATTGATATTGTCAAAGATTCCCAACGCGATATCGACTGCACGGCGTGCTTCGTCACCATCATGCACGCGCCCCAATGCTTGCAATTTTTGGTCATTAAAACTTTGAATACCGATGGATAGTCGATTAATTCCTGCCGCATGAAAGTCTGAAAATTTTTGTGCTTCAAAGGTGCCCGGGTTCGCTTCCAATGTAACTTCAGCAAAATGTTCTAATGGCAATAACATTCTTACCGCTGTGAGGATCCTATCGATAGATTCAGCACTAAATAAGCTCGGCGTACCGCCACCAAAAAAAACACCATTTAACCGTCGTCCCCAAATATTCGGCAAAGCTGCTTCCAGATCACGAATAAGTGCTGCCACATATTCATCTTCTGGCACAAGAACATTCTCCGCACGAATCTCATGTGAATTAAAATCACAATAAGGGCATTTCTTTAAGCACCAGGGAATATGAATATAGAGGTTTAGAGGCGGCAGAAATTTAAGTTTGGGTGATTGCGAACCAAGAATAGATGCCGAAGGAATAATGGTCGTCACAAATGCTACCCAATCTTACGCAATGTTAATAGTGGCGGGGTTGTTAGTGTCGAACGCGTGCCCATCATACCGGCCACTAACACACCGATAACACCAACAAAAATACCCGTAACCCAAATCCACGGGTTAACCGTGTAATTTAGATGCAAAACATAATGCCCAACCGCATAGCCTAATGCACTGGCACCCGCAGACGCAAACAAACCCGCCAATCCACCTAAAATGGCAAATTCAGCAGCCCAGGCACGTGTTAATTGTTCCCGTTTGGCGCCAAGTGTACGGAAGATTGCTGCTTCATAGATACGTTCATCCTGGGTAGAAGCAATCGCCGCATATAACACTACAAATCCAGCCAATAACGTAAACAGAAAAACAAACTCTATGGCCTGAGATACCTGACCAATCATTTGCTGAACCTGGTTAATAACCACAGCCACATCGACAACCAAAATATTCGGAAATTCTCTAACCAGCTCATGTATCATCGCGGTCTTAGCCGGAGGAACATAAAAACTGGTAACATAACTAACCGGATAGCCTTCCAGAAAACCGGGTGACACAATAACAAAGAAATTCACGCGAAAGGTATCCCAATCCACCTTTCTTAAACTTGTAATCTTGGCACTAAAAGGGCTACCTGCAATATCATACGTTAGCCGGTCACCAAGTTTTACACCAATAGTCTTGGCAAGCCCTTCTTCAAAAGATATTTCAGCTTCTTCAATGCTTGCATTGCCCCACCAGGCACCATTGACAATCTGGTTATCGTCGGACAAGTCACTTGCCCATGATAAATTAAATTCGCGTCTAATATGTCTTTCGGCATGCGCATCAGCCGTATAATCATCTGGCGAAACCGCTTCACCGTTAATTTCCGTTAATCGTCCACGCACCATTGGGTATACCGATGGCTGGTCAATATCATGCCGGCTAAAAAAAGCTTCAAGTGGCTGCAACTGATCTGACTGAATACTGACTAAAAAATGATTGGGCATATCAGGTGGCAATTTGGTACTCCAATCTTCGATTAGATCATCCTGGATCAATGTCAGCACTAGCAAAGCCATTAAACCTAAACCCAAAGAAACCGCTTGCACAAGGCTAGAAATTGTCCGCCGGTGGATACTAGCTAAACCATAACGCCATGCCCCACCTGCTTGATGACGCAATCCAGACAACATTCTGACAAGTAGCCAACCCAGCAAACCAAAAACCACAATTGCGATGATAAAACCAGCAACAAAGTAGAGACCTAACTGCAAATCTTCAGCTTGCCATATAAATAAAAACGACAAAGCCGCCAAACCAGATAAATAACCAATTAAGCTATGTGCATTAGGTCGCCCAATATCTCTTCGTAATACACGCAGTGCAGGCACACTACGCAAATTAAGAATAGGTGGCAATGCGAAACCTAATAACAGCACCATACCAATCAACATACCGTGTATGGCTGGCAACCAACTGGGCCAAGGTAATGCCGTTTCAGTCAAATCTGTGAGCCAAATTGTTAATATTTCCTGCGTCCCAAAACCCAGCAGACAACCTATGGCACTGGCAACGACACCCAATGTAACAAAATACAACAAATACATCTGGGACAAACCAGCCTGACTAGCCCCCAAGCTACGCATAATTGCGCAACCATCCAGATGGCGTAGCGTAAAACGACGTACTGCTAATGAAATAGCCGCAGCAGCCAATATGACACTGGCTAAAGCAGCCAAACTTAGAAATTTCTCGGCACGCTCTAATGCGGCCTTAATTTCAGGGCGAGCATCACGAATACCCTCTATTCTCTCGGCTGTAGTAAGTCGTTGCTCGATCCAAGAACGGTATCGTTCAACATTTCTTGCTTCACCAGCGACTAATAAACGATAGGTAATACGGCTACCTTGTTGAATCAAGTCCGTAGCAGGTAAATCCGCAGCACTTATCAATACATGTGGTCTCATGTTCATGAAGCCAACGGAATGATCAGGCTCACGTATAATCAGCTCAGAAACAGCCAACTGAGTTGACCCAATCTCGAGCAAGTCTCCCTTCTTTAGATTAAGCCTAACCATCAACTTTTCATCAACCCATATCGTACCTGGCTCAGGAATCATATTTGCCACACGATTTTGTGGTGATTCCCGTGTACCCCCAAGATAGAGCTTCCCACGCAGAGGATAACCATCTGTTACAGCTTTAATTTCAACCAGTTGACTAGCTTCCCCATTGAAAACCATACTAGGGAATTTGGTTACTGTTGAAGTTTTTAAATCAAATTTCTGGGCCTGCTCCCTATAACTTTCAGCCAATGGGTGACTTGAAATAACCAATAAATCAGCCCCTAATAGTTGATTGCTTTCACTTGAAAGCGCCATTTCAACACGATCAGCAAAGAAACCTACGGTTGTCATACCGCTCACAGCAATAACCAATGCCAAAACCAGGACATTTAACTCACCTGCACGCAAATCACGGCGCAGCATTAGAAAAGAAAGCTTAAAAAAATTCATTAAAAATTGATTCCTTACAACAAAAAATCTTCTTGCTGTATTAGTATTAAAATCATAAATGCCTAACCTAAACTAACGGGTGTGAATAAAATTACTGTACAAGCTTGCCATCAGCCAGCCGTATCTGACGAGAACAACGTTGTGATAATGCCTCATCATGTGTAACTAGCACTAGTGTTGTGCCATGTTCACGGTTAAGTTCAAACATGAGCTCGATAATTTGTATACCCGTAGCTGAATCTAAATTTCCTGTTGGCTCATCTGCAAGCAATAACTTGGGTGCTGTTGCAAAAGCGCGTGCAATAGCAACACGCTGTTGCTCACCGCCTGAGAGCTGTTTGGGATAATGATGCAAACGTAGGGCTAACCCCACGCGATCAAGCAATCTTTGTGCACTAACTTCAGCATTGCTGACACCCGCCAATTCTAGTGGTAACATAACGTTTTCAAGTGCAGTTAATGCAGGAAGCAATTGAAATGATTGGAAAACAAAACCCAATACTTTGCCACGTAAAGCTGCGCGCTCATCTTCATCTAGCTTGAAAATATCCACACCATCCAAATGAACTTTTCCTGATGTTGGGATATCCAACCCTGCAAGTAACCCTAACAAGGTCGATTTACCGGACCCAGATGCGCCTATAATTGCAACAGCTTCACCTGCATTTACTTGCAAGTCTATGCTCTGCAAAATCGTTAATTGTTCTTCGTCTGTACTGACTTGTCTGGTTAATGCACTTGTCCAAAGAATAGGCTCATCAACAATTTTATTACCCATGAAAAATTTCCTAATTATCCTAATTATCCTATTAACAACTGTCCAGGCTGTAATAGCCGCGCCCACCAAGACAGTTACTGTTATGGTGTTTGGCGACAGCTTGTCTGCAAGCCATGGCATGCCACCAGAAGCCGGGTGGGTGGAATTACTAAAACACCGCCTACAGTCTGAATCTGCTACCTACCAAGTGATCAATACAAGTATCAGTGGCGAAACAACACTCGGTGGGCGCAATCGAATTGAACAAGTACTAAAAACACATCGTCCAGATATTGTTATTTTACAGCTCGGTGCTAATGATGGGTTACGTGGTACCGCCATCGAATCCATCCACGAGAACTTAGAAACTATTATCCAAGTGTGTCAACAAAATAATACATCCGTGCTACTTGCTGGCATGCAATTACCCCCAAACTATGGCATCACCTATACGCAAAAGTTTCGAGATATTTTTCCACAACTGGCAGAAAAGAACCAAGTGAAATTAATACCGTTCTTATTGGCTGGTTTTGGAGATAAATACGAGTTCTTCCAGGCCGATGGCATACACCCCACCGAAATTGCTCAAGAGAAAATTGTTGAAAATGTCTGGGATGTTCTACTTACCATGTTCAAAAACAAACAAACGACCATCGATCCAGACAGCTAATTGAGAATTGTATCACCTACAATCTTCTATATCGACATAAAGAAAAACTAAACGGGCTCCAATAAACCATCTAACCCATTGACGAATCTTTGCAAATCCATACTTAGAGGCGCCATCAAAGACAGTTGTTCGCCTGATAGCGGATGCATAAATTTGAGTGTATGGGCATGCAAGAACATGCGTGAAAGATTTGGTTGTTGCTTTGTTCTGGCAAGTTGCCTATTCAACGTAAAATCCCCATATTTATCGTCACCAACTATGGGAAAACCAAGATGGGCAAGATGCACACGAATTTGGTGTGTACGCCCAGTCTTTAGCTCAGCATCCAACAAACTAAAATCATTCCACACCTTTTGTAATCTAACTACAGTATGAGCTGACAAAGATTTTTGCATATTACGTGCATCCATTGATATTGCAACCCGTCGCTCACCTGTGGCTGTTACATATTTATTTAATGGCAATTTAACATGCTGTATTGCATTACGCCATTTACCTTTAACCAATACCAGATAATGCTTTTCTGTTAAGCCTTCACGAATTTGTCGATGCAAATCAACTAAGGCAGCACGTTTCTTGGCTAGTAATAATATACCGGATGTTTCTCTATCAAGACGATGAACCAATTCAATAAATTTCCAATTAGGATGTTGTGCGCGCAACTGCTCAATGACCCCAAAACTCACACCACTACCACCATGAACAGCCATTCCAGCTGGCTTATCAATCACTAGCAAAGCTTCATCTTCAAATATAATCTTAAAAGTTACTAACTGGGATTGAGCAATCTGTGCGGGATTTGACACATTGCTTTTAGTTTTCTTAATGGGAGGGATTCGAACGATATCGTCCAATTGCAAACGGTAGCTGGCATTAATTCGCTTTCCATTAACACGCACTTGGCCACTACGCAAAATTTGGTAAATATGGCTTTTTGGCACACCTCTGAAACGTTTAAATAAAAAATTATCTATACGTTGATTGTTGCAAGTTTCATCAATACATTCCTTACCAACTAATGTATTTGACAAATTTCTTTTGCCTATATCCTTTATTTTACCTATAATTCTCAACCTGGGCTTATCTTATTGCAAGAATAGTCTTTCTATCTAAATTAGGCTCTTACCTAACATAAACACATGTTCCAATATTAACCGCTAAGCGTAACAAATTAAATACTACAGCAAATGTAAAATGCTACCTACTTAATACTTAAGAGACAGTAGTAATATAAACGATTTTTGCACCTAAAGTATACAAACAATTGCAGCTACTTATTAATTTGTTTAACAAATTTTATTGTGAACATTTCAGCATAAAAGAAAAAATAAACTTGATACAAAAAAAGTGATAAACTAGTCCAAAATACAAAAAACACATTAATAAAAAGAAATAAATAATTGATAAATAAACATTATAGAAAAATAAAACAACCGACCTCATATCTTCATAAACGGGTCAATAAAGCAGAGTTACTCTGCCAACTTGATAAGCTGCTCGTGAAAAAGTGCACGGGAGGAATACAGTGAGGCGAATGTTATTTAACGCAACACAGCCAGAAGAGCTGCGTGTTGCTATTGTTAGCGGTCAAAAACTAATTGACCTTGACATTGAATCTGCAAGCAAAGAACAACGCAAAAGCAATATATATAAAGCCGTTATTACACGCCTAGAGCCGAGTCTTGAAGCAGCATTCGTAGACTACGGCTGCGAACGACATGGGTTCTTGCCATTTAAGGAAATTTCTCCTGCGTGTTTCAGCGATCAACCTGACTTCTCACGCAACAATATCCAAGAGTTCTTAAAAGAAGGACAAGAATTAATCGTTCAGGTTGACAAAGATGAACGCGGCACTAAAGGTGCAGCACTAACAACCTATATTTCTCTAGCCGGACGTTATCTCGTTTTAATTCCTAATAACCCAAATAGTGGCGGCGTATCACGGCGAATAACTGGTGAAGAACGTAATGAATTGCGTGATGCCATTGTAAATCTTGAAATACCAGATGGCATGAGCATCATTGCCAGAACAGCTGGAATTGGCCGCACTGAAGAAGAGTTACAGTGGGATCTAAACTACTTAACACAATTATGGCGCGCCATTTCAGAAGCAGCCGATAGCCAGGAAGGTGTTTTCCTCATTTATCAAGAGAGCAGCCTGGTCATCCGCGCAATCCGTGATTATTTCAATTACGAGATTGGTGAAATTTTAATTGACAGTCGTGATATATACGAACAAGCATGTCAGTTCATGGCACATGTCATGCCTGCCAATGTTGATCGTCTAAAGTTCTATCATGATGACGTCCCTTTATTTTCACGTTTTCAGATTGAACATCAAATTGAAACAGCATACTCGCGCCAAGTCACGCTACCTTCTGGCGGCGCTATTGTTATTGACCATACCGAAGCACTGGTATCGATTGACGTAAACTCAGCGCGTGCTATTCGAGGCACTGATATTGAACATACTGCGCTTAGCACTAACCTGGAATCGGCTGATGAAATCGCACGCCAACTGAGACTACGTGATTTAGGCGGTCTCATTGTTATTGATTTTATCGATATGGATGTACAACGCAATCAACGTGAAGTTGAAGCGCGACTACACGAAGCCTTAAGACAAGATCGCGCACGCATACAAGTTGGAAAAATTTCTAGATTTGGTTTGCTGGAGTTATCCAGACAACGCCTGCGCCCTTCATTGAGTGAAAGTAATTATATTCCATGCACACGTTGTCATGGTACAGGCTTTATTCGAGGCACAGACTCCTCCGCATTACATATTCTGCGAATTGTTCAAGAAGAAGCCATGAAAGAAAATACTGGCGCACTTCATGTCCAACTTCCCGTTGATGTAGCGACTTATCTGCTCAACGAAAAACGCTCAGAAATCCATGACATTGAAGTCCGATTAAAGGTCAATGTAATTTTAGTTCCCAATATTCATATGGAAACGCCTAATTACAACATTTCTCGCTTACGTCATGACGAATCTAAAGCAAACGATATCGTGCCAAGTTATCAAATGGTCGAGAAAGCAGAGGAAGAAACTTCCGTGCTGGCTGCTGAAAAAAACAACGCAAAGCCACCACGCCAGAAAGCCGCCGTGCAGGGAATTACTCCTGCTCAGCCAGCACCTATTCGAGAAGAAAAATCTCGAGACACTTCGCTACTTGATAAATTCTTCAGTTGGTTTAGCCCAACTGGTACAGAAGAAACCAAAACACAGACTGAAACGGCTCTTGAAAGAAGTAAAGAAAAACAAGTACACGAACGTGGGCGAAATCGTAATCGTCGCGGGAGAAACCGTAATAGAGATACAAATGGTAATAAACAAAATAAACTCGTTACAGAATCGACGAATGATAATGAGGAAATTCATGTGGACCAATCTGCTCAGGGAGTTTTAACAACTGAGCAAAAACAATCCGTGAATATTGAGAATTCACCAATTAATGGAGAATCTTCAACCACAGCATCGCCAGAAAATCTGTCAGAGGAAAATACCGCGCCTAAAAATGAAGAACGCAAGCGCCCACGTAGACGCCGTAATAACACCAGGCAGCGTGACCGCTCTTTACCTAAAAAAATTGAAACTGGAATACAGGATTCTTCTGCTACACCAACTTCATCGCAAGTGGTCAAAGATACAAACTCATCAACCCTCCCCATACCCGATGAACAAGAAAGCGCTGTGTCTACCTCACCCAAGGCCAAAGAAACTTCTGAGCAGCAATCATCAGAATTAGAAACCAGCTCAGATACAACAGCATCTAAGCCCACAACCAAAAAAGCATCTGATAAATCATTAAAGATTAGTGATGTAGCCAGCAAAGCAATCAAGCAACAAGAGCCTCAGGCACTCCCAGATCTTGAAAAAAGCGGGTTAGTTATGATCGAGACCCCACCAGAAAAAATTACCGTAGAAAAAGAAGCTCTGTCACAGGTCAAGCGACCAAGAAAAAAAACCAAGGAAGTTGTCGCTGTAGAAGCGGAGTCTTTAATGCAAGTTGAAACTCGAAAATAAAATATTGCCCTGAAGTGTTGATTGATTAAGCAGGTAACAAGCTAGCACAACTCAAATTAGTGCGCCTGCTCCCAATTATCCCCAACACCCACTTCAACCAACAGCGGAACATCTAATTGCAAAACACTACCCATATATTTTGGTAGTGTTTCTTGCATCAATAAAACCTCTTCTTGCGGCACTTCCAGAACCAATTCATCATGTACCTGCATAATTAGCTTGCTACGCAAATTTTCTCGCTTTAACCACTTTTGCACAGCAATCATAGCTAATTTAATAATATCAGCAGCTGTACCCTGCATTGGCGCATTAATTGCAGCACGTTCTGCACCTTGCCGCCTATTTCCATTAGCATTATTAATTTCTGGCAGCCATAATCTACGCCCTAATACTGTTTCAACATACCCTTTTTGCTTGGCGCTCTCCCGAGTATGCTGCATATAATCCGCCACCCCTGGATAACGCGAAAAATAGCGTTCCATATAGGCACGTGCCGCACTACGCTCTATGCCAAGCTGAGTCGCCAAACCATATTCCGACATACCATATATCAAACCAAAATTAATGACCTTAGCATAACGACGTTGTTCTTGATCGACCTCATCAGGTGGCACACAAAACACTTCAGAGGCCGTTGCGCAATGGATATCTTCACTAGCGGCAAAAGCTTTAAGTAAGCCCTCATCCTGTGAAATATGCGCCATAATACGCAGTTCAATTTGTGAATAGTCAGCAGAAACAATCTGATAATTAGGTGGCGCAATGAATGCCTCACGAATTCTGCGGCCTTCACTGGTGCGAACCGGAATATTCTGCAAATTGGGGTCCGAACTTGTTAATCGCCCTGTCACAGCTACTGCTTGCGCATAATTTGTATGCACCCGTCCTGTTGCTTGATCGGCCATCAGTGGCAATTTATCAGTATAAGTGGATTTCAATTTAGCAAGACTACGATAGTCAAGTAGGATTTTAGGTAGCGGATAATCCAGTGCAAGCTGTTGCAACACTTCCTCATTGGTTGACGGCACACCCTTAGGCGTTTTCTTAATTACAGGCAGCTTCAATTGATTAAACAAGATCTCCTGTATTTGTTTTGGAGAATTCAGATTAAATGGCTGCTGAGCAATTGAATACGCTTGTTGTTCTAATGACTGTAACTTCTCACCCAATTCGTGGCTTTGTGTATAGAGCAATTTCTGGTCCAATAAAACACCGTTGCGCTCAATTTCGAACAACAGATTCAGAATAGGCATCTCAATTTCGCGATAGATACGCTCGAGGCGGTCATCTTGCTGAACATTTGGGTATAAAACTTGGTGCAAACGTAATGTGACATCCGCATCTTCCGCCGCATATTGTGTTGCCGGCTCAATAGCGACCTGATCAAAACCAATACGATTAACACCTTTCCCTGTCATCTCATCATAACTGATAGTTTTGATATCTAAATGCCTTTGTGCCAAGCTGTCCATATTATGTGGGCGATGTGATTCGAGAATATAAGATTGTAATAACGTATCATGCGCTATACCGTTGAGCTGGATACCATGATTAGCAAAAACATGTTTGTCATATTTTAAATTCTGACCCAGCTTAGGCTTACTTGAATCTTCTAACCAAGGCTTTAACCTCTGCAATGCAAAATCAATTGAAAGTTGCGGTTGAACACCAGCGTAATTGTGCATCAATGGTAAATAAGCTGCATGATGGCTCTCAATACAAAACGAAATACCAACCAATTTTGCCTGCATTGGGTTCAAACCAGTGGTTTCAGTATCGACAGCAACCAATGCCGCTTTATCCAATTGTGCTAGCCAAGCATCTAGTTGGGCCTCAGTTAGAATGGTTTCATAGACGATATCATCTGCGCCAATCAAGTGCTGCTCATTTACCCGCTGTTCTGTCACTCTATTCGCACTGTTTTTATCAATTGCAGTATCCGATTGTTGTTGTAATTCACGTAGCGAATGCTTCATATCTAGTCGTTCATATAACTGAGCCAGCTGCACCTTATCTTGTGTTTTAAGTGTTAATTCAGATATGGTGAACGGCAATGGCACATCACATTTTATCGTTACCAACTGCCGTGAAATATCAAACCAGCCAATTGCGTCACGTAAATTATCACCAACAACCCCTTTAATTTCGTCAGCATGCGCAATGATGTTATCCAAACTATCATACTGGTTCAGCCACTTCACTGCAGTTTTTGGCCCAACTTTCTCCACACCAGGAATATTGTCTGAACTGTCACCAATTAACATTAAATAATCAAGTATTCGCTCTGGTCTTACACCAAACTTTGCCAGCACCTTTTCTTCATCGAGCACTTCATTGCTCATGGTATTCACTAGTGTTACCTGAGCATTAACCAATTGCGCAATATCCTTGTCGCCAGTGGAAATAATACAACGCATATTTTCGTCAGTTGCCTGTTTCGCCAATGTACCAATTACATCATCAGCTTCTACGCCTTTAATCATTAAAATGGGCCATCCCATAGCTTGAATACATGCATGTAACGGTTCAATCTGAGCCACAAGATCACTTGGCATTGGGGGTCTATGTGATTTATATTCGGCATAAATATCATCTCGGAAAGTTCTACCTTTTGCATCAAACACACACGCGCTATAATCGGCATGGTAATCCTTATGCAAGCGGCGCAACATATTAAGCACGCCATGAATTGCTCCCGTTGGTTCATTCTGACGATTACGCAAATCTGGCAATGCATGAAAAGCGCGATATAAGTAAGAAGAGCCATCGACCAACAACAATGTTTTCATTTAAAATTTCCTATGAGCCTAGAAGATAAACCTGCCATTGCCACAACAACTTCGCTGGAAAAAACTTGGCCAGCAAAAGAATCATGGCGCTTATTTGGGATTATGGCAGAATTTGTCGAAGGAACCGAACGACTTGATACAATCCAACCCGCTGTTAGCATATTTGGCAGCGCACGTACCGACCCTAAAAACCCACACTATCTTTTAGCGGAGCAGATTGCTAAACAACTCTCCGATGCTGGCTTTTCAGTAATCTCAGGTGGCGGACCGGGGATTATGGAAGCGGCTAATAAAGGTGCTTTCCATGGCAAATCCCCTAGTATTGGTCTAAATATTCAGTTACCCCATGAACAACACCGTAATGCGTACCAAGATGTGAGTCAAACCTTCCGACATTTCTTTGCACGTAAATATATGTTTATCAAATTTGCCACCGCGTATGTTGTCATGCCCGGTGGTTTTGGTACGTTAGACGAACTCATGGAAGCATTAACGCTGGTACAAACCGGAAAGACCAGAAAAATACCAATCATTCTAGTTTACTCAGAATTCTGGAATGGCTTACTGGATTGGTTTAAAAAAGTATTAATCACAGAAGGTTTTATTTCACCAGAAGACATGAATTTAATTCAGGTTATTGACGAGCCAAACCAAATCGTTAATGCGATCTTTGAGTATTATGAAACCAGTGGATTTGAGCCCACAGCTGCTGAACGAGAGATTCAACTTAATCTATAAGGACATATTAATTTATGTCATTGTGATTTTTGGTAGTTAAGGATTACCTTAAATCTGCTTCCCAAATGAACATTGTTTTAAACTTATCAACACTTTTAACCTGGGATTACACGATGATTCCATAACCAACACCCACTATTTTAGGTAGAATAGAAAACTGATCCAGATCTAGCGGGAATTGAAATGCACCGATTAATATTTATCTTATTATTTAGCCTTACAATACCCATATTGGCTCAGCCCAATTTACCAGATGATCTGATACCTATACCTGAGATACCAGAGTTACCCGATTTACCGGAATTATCTGAACCACCACCGCTTCCACCTGAACTTGAATTGGATCCAGAATTGGAACCACAGATAACAATTATCCAACGCGGAGAAGATATAATAGAAGAACATCGGATTAATGGTGAACTGTATATGGTTAAAGTAATTCCACGGATTGGCCTACCATATTATCTGGTGAAAAATCGTAGTAGGGGTATCAATACACACCAAGGTGAACCAGGCAATAACGTTAGCGCCCCTATGTGGCGTATTCTAGAATTCTAACTTTCTCATGAAAGCTCAAAGCAGAGATAATCAGATTACATCCGTTTATTTTTGCATTTTTTCTACGCTTCTTTCTTCTAGCCCATGTCTGTCTTTACACCTGTATCCAACAATCAACTCTCATTTTGGTTGAGAAATTACGCTCTTGGTCAACTGATTAACTTACAAGGCATTTCTTCTGGTATTGAAAATACTAATTATTTTGTCACTACCACAGAAGGTAAATTTGTTTTAACACTATTTGAAAAACTAACCCATGCGGAACTGCCTTATTATCTCAATCTTATGGCACATTTATCTGCCCGTAAGCTACCTTGTCCTGCCCCCATTCCAAGGTCAGATAACACGCTATTTAGTGAATTAAATGGCAAACCCGCTACCATCGTCACCTGCTTACCAGGTCAATCACTAGAGGAACCAACGGCTAATCAATGTACAAAAGTTGGTGAAATATTGGCAAAAATGCATCTGGCTGGTCAATCCTATCCTATTAAAATGGATAACCCACGAGGGTTTAAATGGTGGCAAGCCAAAGCACCTGAGATTAAGTCATTTCTCACAGCTGAAGAACAAATATTATTAGAAGACGAGATTAGCTTTCAGTCATCACACCAAAACAAGACATTACCAAATGGGGTAATTCATGCAGATTTATTTCGTGACAACATCTTATTCACAGATAATTCCATTGGTGGTGTCATTGATTTTTATTTCGCTTGTAATGACAGTTTATTGTACGATTTGGCTATTGTCGTTAATGACTGGTGCATGACTAAAAATAACAAATTGGATGAAAAGCTTATATTACCTCTAATTCGAGCCTATCACGACATTCGGCCACTCACACCAATTGAACATGAAGCCTGGCCTGCAATGTTACGTGCTGGCGCATTACGTTTTTGGATTTCTCGCTTGTATGATTACCATTTACCTCGTCCAGGTGAACTCACACATGCTAAGGACCCTAACCATTTTAAAGAAATACTTAAAAATCATTTGGCAGATCAGAACGATCTTAAACAACTTTGGATATAAAGCATCACCATTCGGCTTGATACAAAAATAATTCAAGAATTATGTCGAATAGAACTTAATTGGAGAAACATCAATGGAAATTCATCAACTCAATGCAAAACATGGCTGGCAATGGATAATGAGTGGTTTCTATCTGTTCCGAAAAGCACCACTCGTCTGGGTATTGTCCTGTTTCACAATGCTTCTAATTGCCGTTACTCTGGCGATAATGCCTTTATTAGGGCAATTTATTTTCACACTTATTTCACCCGTTTTTCTGGCTGGGTTAATGTATGGGTGCAGAGAACTTGACCAAGGCAGAGAACTAGAATTGGTGCATTTATTCGCCGCCTTTAAAACTAATGCCACACCGCTCATAACCATTGGCGGCATTTATCTAATCGGACAAGTCCTAATAGTCGGGGTTGTCATGATGATTGGCGGCTCTATGATGGCCGATATGCTGTTATATGGAAAGAGAGTAGATGACAGTGAATTAATGGGTGCAATGGATAGCATGTTGACAGCCTCACTGGTTGCCATTACGTTATCTATCCCACTGATGATGGCCGCCTGGTTCTCTCCATTATTGGTTATCTTCCATGATATACCTCCCATTATTGCTATGCAAAGAAGTTTCTTTGCCTGCTTGAAAAACTTCATACCTTTTCAGCTTTATGGCATCACACTGTTTATTTTAGCAATAATAGCATTAATGCCATATGGCGCCGGACTCGTTATACTCATCCCAACAGTTTTCGCTTCAATTTACGCCAGCTATAAAGAAATTTTCCTCGGCGAAAAACTCAATACTAAAGAAGAAATATCTCCCGATAGCTACCAAAAGGCCACTTGGTCAAATGTTGACGAGCAACCGATTGAAGATACCAAGGGCAAAGAAAATAGTGCCCATATTAATAACGACAATACTGGGAATAAAGAAGCTGACAAGGTCCAATGCACCTATTGCGGCACACACCTTCCTAAAGAAGAAGCGATTCACGTGAAAAACCGTTATTTTTGCAACGAAGAGCATTACCAGCTATATCAATCCTCTGAAAACTAAGCCTATTGAACACAACAAAAATCAAGTACTCCTCCTAGTACGATGGATATAGTATAATCGCATATATTAAACAGCAATTGATCAACATTCTGCAAGACAAAAAAGTGACACATGACAGTAAGTTAATAATAAAATAGTTATTAAGTGATGTTCACCCAATGATTCACCAACATTTCAAACATGCCATATCATTCATATTGTTTATGATCTGTATTGGTGCAATTTAATCTATCTGATATTTTACTTGCCTCATAAATTTGCAATGCTAGTCTGGAGAAAAAAATGGTAGTAACTGATGTTTTGAAACTCATTCAAGACAATGGCGTTAAGTTTGTGGACTTACGTTTTACTGACACAAATGGAAAAGAACAGCATGTCACAATCCCAACCCAACATTTTGATGCAGACAAATTTGAAGACGGGCACCCATTTGACGGTTCATCAATAGCTGGATGGAAAGGTATTCAGGCTTCTGATATGTTACTCATCCCTGATCCAGATACCGCAAAGATGGATCCATTCATGGATGAACCTACATTACTTATCACTTGTGATGTAGTTGAACCTTCGGATGGCAAAGGTTACAGTCGTGACCCGCGCTCATTAGCTAAACGCGGCGAAATTTATCTAAAATCGACGGGTATCGGCGATGTAGCTTATTTTGGCCCAGAACCCGAGTTTTTTATTTTTGATGCCATTTCATGGCATACCGACATGTCAGGTTGCTCTGTAAAAATTGAATCTGAGGAAGCGGCCTGGAGCTCTGTTATCAAATATGATAGCGGTAATATTGGCCATCGACCCGCCATCAAAGGTGGTTATTTCCCCGTCCCTCCGGTCGATTCTTTACAAGATATCCGTTCTGCCATGTGTATTACACTGGAAGAAATGGGTGTAAATGTTGAAGTACATCACCATGAAGTTGCCACGGCAGGTCAATGTGAAATCGGCACTCGCTTCAATAGCCTGGTTAAACGTGCTGACTGGAACCAGATACTCAAATATGTCATACACAATGTTGCCCATTCCTATGGAAAAACAGCAACTTTTATGCCCAAACCTATTGTCGGTGACAATGGATCTGGCATGCATGTCCATCAATCAATTTGGAAGGATGGTCAAAATTTATTTTCTGGCAATGGCTATGCCGGCCTGTCCGAAACTGCACTATTTTATATGGGTGGCATCCTAAAACATGCCAAAGCACTAAATGCTATTACCAATCCAGGTACAAATTCATATAAACGTCTGGTCGCTGGATACGAAGCACCTGTTAATCTTGCTTACTCTGCAAGCAATCGCTCGGCAGCAATTCGCATTCCTCACTCCAATAGCCCCAAAGGAAGACGCATTGAAGTACGCTTTCCTGATCCTTCAGCCAACCCTTATCTGGCATTCACCGCACTTATGATGGCAGGGCTTGATGGTATCCAGAACAAAATACACCCAGGTGACCCCATGGATAAGAATCTTTATGATTTACCACCAGAAGAAGCTGCAAAAATACCAAATTCATGTGCTTCTTTAGATGAGGCATTGGAAAATCTAGATAAGGATCGTGATTTTCTTATTCGTGGTGGTGTGTTCTCAAATGATATGATTGACGCTTTCATCACACTTAAGATGGAAGAGGTTATGCTTTTACGTTCCACAACTCATCCTGTTGAATTTGATATGTATTACAGTCTGTAAGGCACCAGTTTATCCATCATTATTAAGTGAATTAGTATAATCGATTCGTCTATGCCAACCAATATCTCATGAAATGAGCATAATAAACAGTATTTTTGTCGCTATTAATACTTTTATTATCCCCTAGCAGGGGTTAGACTTAACATGTCGTTATAGTTATTTGTATCAACATCTACATTGTTGATAAAACTTCATGCGCTCTATTACTTTCTAAATAGAGATTACTATTTTATAGTGCAAAACTAATATTAATGGTGACAAATGAAACTTAACTACCTTTTATTTGCAGCGCTATTGAGCCAATCATGCTTAGTATTTTCTGGTGTGTATAAGCATGTCGATGAACACGGCAACACTACTTATTCGAACGTCCCTTCGCAGGGCGCAAAGCCGGTTGATTTGCCACCTATTGTCGTTGTACCTGCTATTGATGCCGGTGATATTGATAAACGAATGCAAAAAAGACGGGAATCTGCAAAAATTAAGGATCAGCGTGAAGCGATCGAAAATAAAATTTCTGAGGAATCTAGTCGTCTTGATGAAATAAGAAATGAGTATAAAGGCGGTACACCTGATCGCTTAGGTAGTGAACGTAATTATCAAAGATACCTTGACCGAGTCGAGCGACTTAAAAAAGAAATTAGCACACGTGAAGACAACCTATTTACGCTTAAAAATGAACTACAGAATTTACCTGATATTAAGTAAATAGAGATTGCCTGGTCGCCACAATTAGCTGAAACTTAGTCAGATATCTCCACAAAAACAGGCGCATGATCTGAAGGTCGCTCAAGCTTTCTTGTTGTTTTGTCTACTTGGCATGACAAACAAATTTTACTAAGTTCATTGCTCAGCAAGATATGGTCAATCCGCATTCCCCGATTGCGTCTAAATGCCATCATACGATAATCCCACCATGTGTAAGACTTTTCTGGTTGATCAAACATCCTGAAGCTATCCGTTAACCCAAGATCAAGTAATCTACCAAATGCATCACGCTCTGGCTGACTGCACAACACTTTTCCTTCCCAGCTTTCTGGGTCATACACATCTCGGTCATCTGGTGCTATATTAAAATCGCCTAAAAGCGCAAGCTTAGGATAAGTTACCAATTCATTCCTCAGCCAATCATTTAGTGCTGGCAACCATCGTAATTTATAACCATACTTCTCAGAGTCGACGGCATCACCATTTGGAACATAGATACAAATGACACGAAGGTCGCCAAAAGTGCTCGCGATAACTCTTTTCTGAACATCATCAAAATTTGGAATTTTGGTTACAGTTTCAGTCCCAATTGTCTTACTGAGTATTGCAACGCCGTTATAAGTTTTCTGCCCTGTAAAAACAGATTGATAGCCTGATGCCATAATTTCATTATAAGGAAAGTTCTCATTTTGAGATTTCGTTTCCTGCAAACATAAGATATCTGGCTGGTTAACATTCAACCAATCAATCACTTGAGATAACCGTACTTTAAGTGAGTTCACATTCCATGTCGCCAGTTTCATATTTTTAAATACCTATATCTTAAAGAAAGATAATGTTTCAATATTCACTTACTTTAGTTCTTCAATTGTAGTTATATATCAATCCTTATTAG
>Ga0224506_10001258_pt1 | contig 18294 bp, 23 predicted proteins | sample SF_Jan12_sed_USG_2_FD_169108 | JGI IMG/M metagenome (GOLD analysis project Ga0224506, IMG submission 169108) | Sediment microbial communities from San Francisco Bay, California, United States - SF_Jan12_sed_USGS_8_1 | ecosystem: Environmental > Aquatic > Marine > Sediment | place: USA... | reverse complement strand
CACGAGAAGAAAGTGAAGAGATCAATCTAGAACCAATAAAACCAGTAGAACCTGAAACAAGTATTGAATGAGGTGAGGATTGTACAAATATTTTTTGGGACAGGGTTTGGGGCATGATTATCTGGGATCTCCAGAAAACAAAATTAATAGACTATCCAATTTATAATTCATGAATCTTTTCCATAATTAAATTATTCAAGCTAGTGATAATTAAAAATACTAGTGCTAAACACAGTATCATTAAGAGGCTGTGGGTATCATCAGATCTAGAATGAAGGGTTAATTAGCACTATTCATTATAATTGGCACCAGTTAAATAGTGTTTAATGAAAAAATCACCATGGTCTACATAAGGACTAAAAAGGTAAAAACAGATCAGTATCTATATCTGGTTAAAAGTGTATGGGATTCTAAAAAAAGAACATCTAAGCAAGAGATTGTAAAATATCTTGGAAAAGCCTCAGATGTAATTAAAGACGACATCCCAATAGAATATAGAAACGATCCAAAAGTGCTATCCGTTCTAGCATCATTTAATCCAAAAGATGTCAAAAAGAGAGAAGAATCTACAAAAAAATCAAAAAAACAACTCTACAAGAAATTGACAGAAGGAAATATACAAGACTCGATAAAAATTTATGAAGAGTATGTCAAAATTTTTAGCTCAGCAGATTTCTTTGACAAAATCTTAAAACCAGTAATGTATGACATTGGAGAACATTGGTCAACGAACAAAATCAGCATAGCAACAGAACATGTAGCCAGCAACATCGCACAAACATTAGTGAAAATAATAATGGATAGAGTTTCAGGATCTGCAAATAAGAAAAAAATATTGATATGTGTGCCATTAGGGGAAGAACATCATTTAGGTTGTGATGTTTTAGAAACATATCTATCAATTAAAGGATTCATAATTTACAATATTGGAACATCACTTCCTACAGAATCAATAATGAGTTTTATAGAATATAATAGACCAGACATCATATTCGTTTCAATTACTTTACAAGACAATATTTCTGCAGGACAAAGACTGGTTAGGAAAATTAAGGAAGAGTACAACATTCCCATCCTGATAGGAGGTTATGCAATGCAATCAGAAAAAATACCAAAGTTTGATGGAAAGGTAGTCGTTAATTCAACATTAGAAGAACTCCCAAAAATAATTAGAACTGCATAGTAGATTATGATCTTAGATAAGATTCGATTTTAGGTGCGCATAAAATAGAACTGTGTGCTGCAGAATCAGTGCCTATTCCATAACTAATTGTAGAATCACCTACAAAGAAAAGGCCTTCAATTCCAGGTATATTATGAGGCATTTTTGATTTCCAAACTTTTCCAGGCTCCTTTACTACAGATTCCACAAGTTTCCAAGCCATAGGACGCTCCCAAATTAATTCAGAATTAAAAGTAGGGTAAATTGAGGAAATTTCCTCTTTCATTTTATTTACAATCTCTTTAATTTCCTGTGGATTATCAGTATCTTCTGAAGGAACAGGAGTGCCTGCAATTATCAAATGTTCTCCAGGAGGCGAGACGGAAGGAGTAATGTTAGAAATGAAGAATATTCCTTTAGTAGTATATTGATCACCTACAGGAAATATCACTTGGCGAGAATCTATTTTGGATTTTAATGCAAAATGAACTTCTACAACTGAAGTGGTTTTGTTTAACTTGTTAATTTTTTGAAGGAACCCCTCTTCAATGATATTTTTATCAAATAATTCATTTAAAGCATTATATGCAGGGTATGAAACAATCACACATTTTGTACGAATTAATTCATCATCACCAGATAGTACTCTTACGACAACACCAGTGACTTTAGAATTTTCAATAATTATTTTTTTAATAGATTGTCTTGTTTTAATTTCACAATTTTTAGAATGAAGATAATCATATAAAACATGAGAGATAGAATCATACCCACCATTAGCAGGATATGCGAATTCACTGGTTCCTCCTTTAAACGGATTGGCTCGGATTATGGTTCTTGCGAATTCACCTAAAGATATATGATCTGCAGTGTCAGCAAACGCCAACATGCATATTGCTTCAAAAAAAGCATTTGTGTCAGAATCTAAATCGGAAGTAATGCTAGTCAGAGAAACATTATCCCAAGATTCTGTTTTTTCAATAGAAGTAAATGCAAGAGGAAGAAGTAATTTCAGAAGTTTGATTCTACTTTTTAGAGGCAATAAAGAAAGATTTAGTAAATCCAACATACCTTTTGGATATTTATGGAATTCATTTTCAGAATGAAAGGCAATATCATCAACTTTTGCAAGCTTTAATTTTGATTCAATTTTTAATTTTTTTAATACACTAAATATTGCAGATTTTTTATAAAAGGGCATAATATGAAACCCATTATCTAAAATATGATTTTTAAATTTTATCGAGGCGGTTCTGCCACCCAATTTTGAAGATTTTTCCAAAACACGAACGTTATGTCCTTTTTCGGCTAATAATGCGGCAGCAGTCAGACCTCCAATGCCAGCACCAATTACAATTATGGGGGTGCTCATGGTTCAATTCTACAATTTCAATATAAAAACAAGTGCCAATTTTTTGTCATAGTGCTAATTAATGATAACCCGAATTTATTTTAGCATAATTCTCAGAGCAGGCAATAAATTTACTCATAACCCCATCCATTTTTTTTGCCAAAATTAAATCCAGAAAAGGAATGAGTTTTAGAAATCCATTAATCTGCAAGGATATACAAATCTTAATTTCAGTTCCGTTTTCAAATATTTCATAATATTCAATAAATGATGTTCCCTTTAGAGGGCCAGATAAAATTAATACTTTGTGCATGTTAGGAGGTAAAACTACATGTTTAGTTATGACATCCAAAGTTTTCCCTAAAAAAGATATTTTTTCAAGAACAGTTTGTTCAGAATTTTCAACATTGATGATTTTTAGAGATTTAAAATAATTTGGCATTATCTTATGGAATTGAGATACATTTGTACTAATATTAAAAATAATATCCCGATTTAATTTGCTGTATCTTAAAAGATTAAAAGTTCTCATTATGCAGCTTCCAATTTAACATAATCCCACAAATTTGATTTTGAAATATTAACTTGAGAATCAAATTGTTTAATTAAAAAATAGACTTCTGCCAAAGATGATTTTACAGCATCAGTTTTTACAGGATCGGTAATTGGGAGTAATCTTATAGTAGTTTTATTTTCAGTAGTCAATATTTGAATAAAATATTCCTGATGTCTTTCATCAATAACAACCGTAGGTAGTAACGCATTCAAGCCATTCTTTTCAACATATATTGTAGAAATTTTTATCAATGGAGACTTTTGAAATATGGGTGAAAAAAAATTTGCAAATTCAAAAAGATCAATTTTTCCATCCAGGGCAATGTGAGGCATTTATAGTCTTTACAATCCTTTTATTTATACAAGAATTAAAAAATCACCTAGTGCCAAAATGCATATAAGATAACCAATTTTTGGTAGGTTTTAGCACTAGATAGTAAATTATTGCCGGCTTAAATAATTTAAAACCATGATCTATTCATGTATACAGAATTAGTGCACCAAAAAAATTGTAAAAAAAATTTAGTTGTTACAGATCTCCATACGGGTGAAATTGCATGTAGTAGTTGTGGTTCTGTATCTTCTGAAAAAATGATAGACCCAACTGCAGAAACTACAGGTCTTAATTCAGAGCAATATCAATCAAATTCAAGAGTAGGTATGAAGACATCGTTAAAAATGGCAGATAGAGGATTATCTACAATAATACAATCTCAAGATAGAGATTCTACAGGTAAATCACTATCAAATGAAAATCGTAGAATGTTTTACCGTCTAAGAATGTGGGATAGAAATAGTCGCTCTGCAATATCAGTCAAATCATTTCAAAAAGCATTTACATTATTAGATGGAATTGGTTCAAAATTAGCATTACCAGAATCAGTAATAGAAGAAACAGCTTATTTGTTTAGAAAAATAGCATCTAAAAAAATTCTTGCAGGAAGATCCACCGCATCTATCCTATGTGCAACAGTCTATGCTACATGTAGATTAACAGATACGCCAAGAACACTTCAAGATGTTGCAGATGCAGGAAATATAAAGAAAAAGAATCTGCAAAGGATTTACAGATTTATTGCAAAAGAATTAGACTTGCATCCTGAGGCATACAATCCAACCGAATTTGTCAACAGAATATCTAAGGCTGTTAACATATCAGAAAAAACAGAGAGATTGGCATTTAAAATTTTGAACTTGTCTATTCAGAATAAAGTCTCAACAAGTAAAAACCCAATGGCAATGGCAGCAGCTGCGGTTAATTTGGCATCAGTAATGAATCATGAAAAAGTAACACAATTCAAAATTTCAGAGGCATCCGGAATTAGTGCTGTAACCATCAGAGACAGAACCAAAGAAATCAAAGAAAAAATAGGAGGTGAAATTAATGGGTAGAACGTGTAGAGGAATTTGCCAGATGCACAAGGCAGAATCAGTACCAAACAAAATCAGGTATGAAATAGGTCAGAAAAGATGTACTTTCTGTGGAATTTTTTTGAAAGTCGATGAAACAAGATGTATTTGTTGTAAGGCCGTATTGCGAACAAAACCAAGAAGTAAAAAGCAATAAAGTTTATTTTTTTACTGCACTTACAAGAGAGACTACATCTCTATCTCTTAGTTGGTAATCTACAGGTAGTCTAAGATTATATCGTAAATCTTTGCCATAAAGAAGTCCTTTTATTAAATTAGAATGAATTTCCTTTGCAAGATCACTAATTGTTGCCCCGTCTTTTAATAAAATTAGATCTGGCAAGATTCTTCCTTTTTTATCTGCCATGTTCTTTTCATCAGCTACAGGATAAATGGAATTCATCTTAAGGAGTTTGAATACTGCAACGTTGATTGCAAACTGAACACCAGTCCTCATATATTCTCCCATAATTTCACTTTTAATGAAATCCAATGCATTACGTTGTTTTTTATTCAACTCATCAGATTTTGTAATTTCAAAGGTTTCAGAACCTGGAGAATATTTTATCAATCCTTTTTGTTCTGCGCGTCTGAGGACAAATTCGCTGTCTCCACTGGCAGGAATTATTATAGAATCCTTGTATCTTTCTCTCAATCGTGCAAAATTCTTGTCGGCCCCTTCAACATCAACCTTGTTTGCAACAATCAGTGTGGGTTTTGAAATTTTCCGTAAATGCGATGCAAATTTTTTGCTGTCAACCATATTGAAATCATCAAAAGCAGTTTCTTCAAGACCTGTTGCATGAAAAGTATTTTTTACATGGGTTTTAGTCACACCAATACCACGATAGAGATCAGTGATAGCATCTAATACATCAGTACCAGTTTTTATCAATTTTGAAACTTTGTCTCGGTTTCCTTCTAGAATTTTATGATACCACATGGTTAATTCCTCTTCTATATCTGCAAAATCAGAAATTGGATCTCCAGTTCCAACTTCAGTTATTTTTCCAGTTGAATCAATCCCACCAGAAGCATCTACAACATGAAGTAACGCATCAGACTGTGCAGCAATAGAGAGGAATTGATTTCCAAGGCCTTTTCCCTTCCAGGCATCTTTAATCAGACCGGGCAAATCAATTAGTTCTATTGGGATATATCTCCAGCCATCAAGGCATTTAGAATTATTTGGATTGTCTTGAATCTTAAATTCCGGATGAACACATAATGAAATAGCATGTGCAACACCAGATACAGGAGATTTTGTGGTAAAGGGATATGATGAAATTTCTTCTGAGGATAAAGTTGCAGAATTGAAGAAAGTGGTCTTTCCAGTGTTAGTCTTGCCGATTAATCCAATCTTGATAGGCATGAAATTATTATCAGTTCAGAATATTTATCTCTGCCTAGCAAGAGGAAGTTTTTTTCTTTTTGATCTTCTCCAAGGTTTGATTCAATTCTTTAATTGCCCATTCAATATCCGAAATATCTTCTTCAGAAAGAGAAGACTTCCATTTTTCCAACACAGTGTTTGTGATTTCAGAACAATTGTATATTAAATTCCAAAAAGGATGATGTTCTGCAGTAGTATATGCAAGTTCAGTTACATCACCAAGACCGTTCTGAGCTCTTGCCAAAGAAGAAATTCTCTCGCCAAATATTTTGACAATGTCATTTTCAAGATCTTTTTCTATTTTTAGAGGAATGTTTTGATTTTCATATTTTTTTGCAAATTCCAACAAATCCTGGTAAAAATTTTCAAAATCAGTCATTGTGATAATCTCTGGTGTTCAGCCAACATACACCGATTAAAAACTACTTTGATTCCTGCTTTTTTTGCAAGTTCTTCAGCTTCAGAATTATGAATTCCTTCTTGAAGCCAAATTACTTTAGGTTTTTTCTTTATTGCTTCTTGTATCACTGGCAATATTTGATCAGAAGGTCTAAAGACATCAATTATGTCAATGTCACCATCAATCTCAGAAATTGAACTATAGCATTTTTTCCCCAAAATTTCATCAGTTGTTGGATTTACGGGAATTACATCATAGCCGTTGTCTGCCAGATATTTTGGTACATAGTGTGCAGCTTTTGAGGAGTTTTTTGACATACCCACTACAACTACTTTCTCTAATGAAAGAATTTCACGAATACGATCATCAGAGGAAGGATCTTGTTCCACAAAAATCATGAGAGAATCAAGAATATAATTTTTGAACTTGAATCATACAAACAAAGAATTTTTTAATAGAGACGAAATAAAAAAGATGTGGAATCCGAACCCAAAGACCTCATAGTATTAGGAGCGATAAAACACGGGGTAAAAAAATTTGAAAAAATCCAAAAAATGACTCAAATTGAACCTAAAGAGTTGAATTTGATTTTAGAGCAATTAGAAAAAAGAAGCCTCATCCATGCCAAAGAGAAAAAAGGCTGGTTTGGGACAAAAATTGAAATTACAACTACTGACAAAGGCAACAAAGAAGTAGATGAAAGAGTTCATGAGCTTCAAACAAAATGGAATCAAATGTCACTATTGTACAAAACAGGAGACAAAGATAAACTAAAAGAAGAGATGGAAAACAACAAATCATTCATTCCAACCATGATGTTCTTTGGGATAATGGATATGATGATGTTTTCTATGATGTTCAGTATGATGGGCATGGCAATGTCTGATTATGTTGCGCCTGAAAATATGCCGGATACCGTAGATAGCGGGATGGATGATGGCGGGATGGATGATGGCGGGATGGATGATGGCGGATTTGATTTTGACATCGGATTCTAGTTTGTGTTTTATACTTGAACATAAAATAAATCATAGTTGATTTACAATTCTTTTGACAACCCAGGGTTAGTCAAAGTATTAAAATTTTTACAAACTCACAATACAGAATATCTGTCTGGTCAAGACTTGAGTGATGTGTTGCACATAAGTAGAGTAGCAGTATGGAAACATATCAAAAAAATTCAAGAATTAGGATATGTTGTAGAATCAAAACAAAAGTTAGGATACAAGTTAATCTCAAATTCCAAATTATTACTACCATGGGAAATTACTACGAATTTAAAAACAAAGACAATTGGACAACAGGCATATTATTTTGATTCAATAGATTCAACTCAAAATCAGGCATTAAAAATGGCAGACGATCCTGCAAATGCAGGAGCAGTAATAGTTGCAGCAAAACAGACAGGAGGTCGTGGTAGATCTGGCAGAAAATGGGTTTCACCAAAAGGAGGGATTTGGATTTCAATTATACTTCAACCGAAATTTGACATTTCAATTACAACATTATTCCCCATAGCATCAGCACTTGCATTGTCAATTGCAATAGAAAAAATATTTTCTATAAAACCCAAATTAAAATGGCCAAATGATTTAACAATAAAAGGCAAGAAAGTAGCAGGAATGTTAGTGGATGTATCATTAGAATCAAACAAGATTGAAAATTTGGTGTTAGGGGTCGGAATTAATTTTGATGTCAATGTAAAACAAATTGAAAAAGCACTTAAAGAAACTCCTAATTTTTACGGAGTGGCATCATTGAAGAAAGAAAAACAAGAAATTAAGCCTGTACAACTTGTTCAAACATTTTTGTTAGAATTAGAAAAAATTTACAAATTATTAAATGCCAAACAAACAAAGAAGATTATTTCAGAGTGGACAAAAAGGTCATCAACAATAGGAAAAAATATAGAATTAGACACCACAAATGGAAAGATCACTGGAAAAGCAACGAAGATTGATGATGACGGGGCATTAATAATTACAGAAAATAGCAAAACCCACAAAGTTATTGCTGGAGATATTGTACACTTATCAAAATAAAATTATTTTTTCTTGGATTTTATTTTAGGTTTTGTTGTTTTATTAGAAGAATCTACAATCAAAGAAGATTGTTCTTTCAAAATATCCTTAAGATCTTTTTGGATATCAAAAACAGAAGACAATAACTCTTCAAGGGCAGAGGAATATTGTTTATATGCAATTAGCAATTCAGATTTATTTTCATTGGCTTTTGAGAGATATTCGTTTAAACGTAGTAAATTGGCACTTTGAATCATTTCAGGGATATCAGTCGCAGGTTCGCCCAATCCATCTAATCTTGTTTGAATTTCTTGTATCTTCTTGCGTAATTCATAAATGATTTCGCCAGTACCAAGATCTGTCAATATAAAAGCACATAATCATTATCAATTAAAGATTTTCCAAGGTCTCGAAGTCAGTAAGATATCCTTGAAACAAACATTGGAAGAGTACCAATTAGAAATAAAGTATAAACAAAATCCAATATGCTTAAACATAAGAGATAAAAATTGTTTCTTTTTATTTGTAATTTTATGTAGTTCAACCTTGATTCTTCAAAATGCTACTGCTCAAACCAAATGATGCTATCTCATTTACTGGAATGGGAGTATGTTTTGGAAACCTAGGATAATATCAAGAAGCAATTACACATTTTGAAAAAGCGTCAAAAGAAAAACCAAACAGCATTATGATAAATAATTATAAAAAATCCATCAACGACGTAATTTTAAAATACCCATTTACACCTACAGAAAAACTAAAAGAATTAGAAGAAATTACATCAATTCCAGAATGATAAACAAAGTGACGTAACAATAATAAATTATTTTCATAGATTTTGCTGTTCTTAATTTCACATGAATTTTTTCTGAGAGTTGAAACAACATCACATGTTTTGCATGTAGATAAAATTTCATAATTTTAGATAGGATTGTAAGGTTAATTCTCTATCCTCAATTCTAAAAACCCTCATAATTCTAAGAATTAATTGCTTTTCAAATTTCATACAGATCATGTTATTATCTATATGTTCGACGGTATATCTTATTGAAAGATTTTCTGCTAGATCTCTGTGGGTTTCAGACAGAAACATCGAAAAATTTTCACATACTCCATGCAGTATGTTGATACTGTGTATGTCCTCTTTCACATTATACTTTACTTTGCCAAAGCGTGAATTGCTTAGTTCAATCATACTGTCTAAGTTAAGATTGTAAAACCAACAGACATTCTAAGAAACAAGAATGAGTGTTAGCTTGACCTACACACAATTAACCTGCAGATAGTATGTAAAATTGATAATAAGGTATTTTTCGGATTATCAATATCATGCTTAAAAATCCAATGACTGCAGGGCCAAAATGTCCATCATGTGGAGATAAAAAAATGGTCACAGATCAAAACACAGGAGAATTGTTTTGCAGTAACTGTGGATTGGTAGTCACAGATAAGATTGCAGATACGGGCGCTGAGTGGCGTTCCTTTTCAAACGATGAAGGTAACAAGGCAAGAACTGGAGCTGGCACCTCTCTTACAATGCATGATATGGGACTATCAACAGTGATTGGTGCAGCAAACAAAGATGCAACTGGAAAACCATTGTCTGCAAGTGTAAAAAGCTCAATTGAAAGATTAAGAACCTGGGACAGCAGAAGCCAGGCACATTCTTCTGCAGACAGAAATTTAAGACAAGCACTAAATGAAATGGACAAATTAAAAGATAAACTTGCTTTAACAGACGCAGTTATTGAAAAAGCAGCTTACATTTACAGAAAAGCTATGGAAAAAAAATTAGTTAGAGGTCGCTCGATTCAAGGATTAGTTGCTGCATGTCTTTATGCATCATGTAGAAATACAGAGACGCCAAGAACGTTAGACGATATTGCGAAGGGAATAAACATCAGAAGAAAAGATGTTGCAAGATGTTATAGATTGATCTTCAGAGAATTGGAACTAAAAATGCCCGTGGTTGATCCAGTCAAGGGAGTATCAAGGATTGCCAGTATTGCAGATTTAAGTGAGAAAAGTAAACGTAAAGCAATTACAATTCTAAATCAAGCAAAAGATCTAGGAATGGTTGCAGGAAAAGATCCAATGGGAATTGCTGCAGCTGCACTTTATCTGGCATGTATTAGTACAGGAGAAATCAAATCACAAAAAGATATCTCAATTGCATCAGGAGTTACAGAGGTGACAATTAGAAATAGATGTTCAGGTTTGAGAAAAATGCTTGATGATTAAAAATACAAAGCATCATTTTTGTATTCTATGAAACTCTAATTTATCCCAAGGAAAAATTACATATGCGTTGTTATTTGTTTTTTTAGCATAAACAATCTGTTTAGGATATTTTTTGCCACGTCTTGCAAATAGAGTGGCAAAAACTAATTTTGAAGGATCATCAACCTTAGGAATCACTTCATTGAATGTATCCCCAGTATCAAATATGTCATCAACAAACAAAGAATCAGATGAAATCTTTTTTTTATCCACGTAGATTTTCTTAATTCCAAGATGGTCTGCAAGTAAACGTGAGGGAACCAATCCTCCTCTACTAAGTGTAGTAATGCTAGAAAAAGTTCTCGGTAATTTTAGAATTTTTTTAGCAAGAATTTCAACAAGAGATTCAATCTCATCCCAACTAACACTTTGTGTAGACATTATTTGGTTGTAAGATTAGAAGAATTAAGTTGTTGTGATTATGATGCATTTAAAGAAGGATTTTAGAAGAATTTTATTATTTCATAAACTTTGAAGAATGATATCTAAACCCTCACCAACATCGCTTCCAATCCTCAAGAAAATTACAATCTCCCATAGTACAAGGTGTCAAAATGGACGAGCCTGCCAAAACACATCTTGGAAATCAATCCCGTGTTTTGAAGACATATTCAGCACATTTAGTCTAATTTGGCAATCGAACTATTTATTGCACTCTGTAATTATAGATATCTGTGCAGATGGATTCTTCAAAAACCACAATGGATTACTACAAACACCTGTCATTGTTTTGGACGGATCTGATACATTTGATGTCCAGTAAACCACAGGCTTTGACATCCACAGGACCGATGAGGGCATTTGCAGCAAATTCAAAAAAAGTAACTACAGAATTAATTGAGATCAATGAAGATTTGATGGGGTTTAACCAATACCTTACAGAATACTATAAACAATTAGCAAATGCATGGGAAGTTGCTCAAAAGAAAGTAAATCTAAAAGCCCCTGTAGTCCCACAAGATGTCGAACAAATTGAAGCATTCAAAAGAATTTGGATCGATATATTTGATAATGATTTTACCGAATTGTTTGATTCAAAAGAATTTGGGGAAAATTATGGAAAATTAGTATCAAAAGAATTAGAATTGACTAAACATTGGAACAACATTGCAAATGTAGTTTTACAATCAGTAAATCTTCCAAGCAAAGAAGAAATTGATGAAGTTTACAAAGAACTTCACTCATTGAAAAAAAGAGTAGGGAAGATTGAACTTGAATTAAAGAAAAGAGAGGCAAAGAAAAATGCAAAGTGAATCTAAAATTGATCCAAAAATCATAGAAGAAGTTTTAAAATTCAGCAAGAATGTAATTGATGCACCAAAACTTGTGTCTGCACCTGATGAAATCAGTTTAGAAGTGACACCTCACGATACGGTATTTGAGTTAGATAAGACGAGATTATTGCATTACAGATCACTTACAGAAAAACAACACAAGACGCCTCTTCTAATATCATATGCATTAATCAATAGATATCACATACTAGACATTCAACCAGAAAAAAGCTGGGTAAGAAATCTTCTTCAGCAAGGATTTGACATATACATGTTAGATTGGGGAACGCCGACCAGCATGGACAAATATCTGGATTTTGACGATTATGTTAATGGATACCTGGATTCAGCTGTTGAATATATCAAAAACGAATCATCCAATGAAAAAATTTCATTGCAAGGGTATTGTACTGGAGCAACAATTTCAACAGCATATACAGCATTACATCCAGAAAGTGTGAAAAACTACATTGCCACAGCACCGGTAATTGACGGATGGAGAGATACTACAGTCATAAGCAATCTTGCAAAGCATATGGATGTGGATAAGATGGTTGAAACTATCGGCAATATGCCTCCAGAGTTCATGTATTATTGTTTTTCAGTGCTAAAGCCATTTGAGCAAGGAATAGAAAAATATGTAAAATTTTTCAAAAATATAGATAATAAAAAATTTGTAGACAATTTTCTCAGGGTTGAAAAATGGTTAGGAGACACGCCTCCAATCCCAGGAGAGCTATTCAAACAGTGGATTAAAGACATCTATCAGGACAATTTGTTAATTCAAAACAAAATGCACATAGGGGGAGAACATATAGATTTGAAGAAAATAGACATGCCCACATTCACACAAATCGCAGTAGGGGATCATCTAGTATCACCAGAGTGCAGTATGCCTCTACACTATGCAATTGGAAGTGAAGATAAAACATTGAGAATGTATCCTACAGGCCATGTGGGAATGATAGCTAGTTCATTATCTCAAAAGAAAGTTTTACCAGAATTAGGAAAATGGTTAGCTGAAAGATCATAAAAAAGGAAAAAATTAAAAAATAGGTTATTCACTAATTTGTTTTTGTAGTGAATGCAGAAATCCAAGATTGTAGAATGTTTCTGTTTAGGTCAGCAAATGTTTTTGCATTATCGTTGAAAGTCTTTATGTTTTGTTGGGTTGCATCGATAGTTGCAAGGGTCATTTGATTTTGTATAGAAGCTGCCTTTACAAATTCTTCTGTAGTATCATTAATTACTTTTAATGTTGCTTCAGGGATGTTTGCTGCAATACCTATTTTCTTTACATATTCTTTTTGTAGTGTGATAGATGAATCTATTGCGTTTTCATATGCTTGAAGGTATTCCTGTTGCATATTAGTGATTGATTGATGATATTGTGGTACTGATTGTTTAATACCGTTGAAGAGTTTGTCAACATTTTCTTGATATACAGAAAATACATCTTTGGAATTTGTTTGTGTTGTTTCGTTTTTACTCATTGTTTCACCTCCTTATTTTTTGATTTTTTGGCTATAGGTAAAATAATGACTTGAACTAAATCACCATCACCTAAGCCGAGGGCATTACGTTCAGCTTCAGGAATTGAGATTCTGCCATTGCTACTGATTGTAGTTTTGTAAGCACCCCAATTCATGAAAGAAGGAAGCATTTGTCCTATGCTAAACATAGTATCCATGCTTTTGCTTTGCATGGTAGACATGTTATTCATCATGTTAGATTGAGTTTGTCGTGCAGTTTCAGAAACACCTTTGAGAGTTTCTAAAGGATTGAAAGTTTGGCCAGATTGATTTGTCATCAAAGAACCAAAATTTTTCATAAATTCTGCTTGAGCACGTCCACTTTTTTGAATCCAAGATTTAAACATCTCAGAAGGGTCGTATAGGTTTTGATTACCACTCATATGTAATGAATGGAATTAGATGTATTTAAACAGATCTAAACTCCATTCAAAAACTCTAATGCCTTGGAAGCAAAAGTTTCAGGATCTTGTACGTATGGAGTGTGGCCAATCCCGTCCATTCTAAAAAATCTACAGTCTTGGATTGCTGAAACAAAACTATCTGCATAATCAATAGGAATTACAGGATCTACTGAACCCCAAATTATCAAGGTAGGGGTCTTAATAGATCCAAGTTTTGTAGAAATGTGTTTGGAATTTTTCAAACCTAATACAGTAGACATGAATGCAAGTTTTGCATTAGGCAATTGCATTCTCTCAACAAAACCAGTAATAATTTCTTGTGGAATTTCTTCTCCAGAACCCTCCATTAATTCAAATGCATTTTTTGCAGTTATTTCACTAGGATATAGTGCTGCCATGACATATGCATCAAGTGCAGGAGTTGATTGTTGCATTGCCCCAGCAGGAGAAACAAGAATAAGTTTTTCAATTTCATCAGGATGTGTTGAAGTATAAGTAGCTGCAATTTGACCTCCTAATGAAGATCCAATCAAGTTCAGACGAGAAATTCCAGTTTGTGCAAAAAATTTTTCTAAAAAGTCAGAAAAGAATTCAGGAGTATAATCCGTTAGTGGCTTATCGCTTAATCCAAATCCTATCAAATCAGGAACAATCACATTATAATTTTTTGAAAAAAGTGGTAGTACGTTTAGCCACCTCTCAGCTGATGCCCCCAAACCATGGAGTAGGACAAGAGTGTTTTTAGAATTACCAGATTCCAAATACCGAATTTTATTTCCATCTATTTTGAGGAATTTTTCTTCCATTATTTTAGCAACAAATGTTATGACTAGATAAGTTTTCAGGAATTTGTCGATCAGTCACAATAAAGACATTCGATATTTTCAAACATTTGAAGTATGTTTTTTAGTATCTGTATTTGAGAAAGATTGTAATAAAACAAAAGATTTCAAAAATTTTGGTTCCGTTGGATGGATCTAAAAACTCCATAAGATGTTTAGAAACAACAATTATGCTAGCTAGAAATTGTGGAACCCTATCACGGGAATTTACTCAATTTATGCCCCCATTCAGAATTTAGAGTAGACTCGGTGGAAAAAGTGCTAAATGTCAAAGTTAAAGAATTCATGGAAGAGGCAAAAAATTTAACTGTTAAAACGGGATCGTGTTTAATGAAAAGATTGCAAGAGAAGAAATAGGATACAACATAATAAAACTTGCACACGGTAAAAGGTAATTTTGACATGATTGTCATAGGGTCTTGTAGTTCTGCAAAAGAGATGTTTTTTAGAAGCGTTTCAAACTATGTTATACGTACATCAAAAATTCCAGCTGTTGTTGTAAATTAATCTAAGAAAATCCATGCTTTTTGAAATATTTTTGATGGTATTCTTCTGCCTTGTAGAATATAGGAGCCGGGACTATTTCAGTGACAATGGGGTTATCGTATTTTCCTGACTTTTCAAGAGAATGTTTTAAATTTTCAGCTATTTCTTTTTGTTTTTCATCATGGTAAAAAATTGCAGAGCGATATTGAATTCCAACATCTGGGCCTTGACGATTTAAAGTGGTGGGATTGTGATTAGACCAAAATACATCTAAAAGCTCTTCAAAAGAAATTTCATCAGGATCATAATTTACTTCTACAGCTTCAGCATGGCCTGTTTTATCAGTACATACTTCTTCATAAGTTGGATTTGGAATCTGCCCACCAATGTAACCTACTGCAGTGGATTTTACCCCCTTTGTTTTGTTTAGCAGGTCTTCAACATGCCAAAAGCATCCTGCAGCAAATGTAGCTTTCATGTAAGAGATTATAGTGAATCAAATTAAAAGTATTCTAAATTATTCAATCAATATAATATCTTCTCGAATTAGATATTTTATTGAATTAAGGAATTCTTGTTGAGAAATTAGATCATTTGACCACCAATGAGATGTATTTCTAAACCATGATGGGATATGATCTATGGATGAATCATTATATGTAAAATTAGGAATCCCTATGATTTTGTTTTGAAGTATAAAATCCAAGCCCGTCATAAACTCATCATCAGAAACATCTCCAACTGCCCAATTCTTCGCATATGCTTTTATCCAATCAGGGATAAAAGTGGAAAATCCCAATACGCTGTAAATTGTTTGTTCCGGAAATTGAGAATCAAACCAAGATTGGTATTCAGGTTCATTATTGTATCTGTCAATATAGTATTGTGGTGATTTATCAAATGAAGGAAATCCCAAAATTCGTATTTTTGGATTTTCTGTAAAAGAGATATCCAAATTTTCAAGAGGGATTTTATCTGTGGGGGGTGTTTCAGTCAAAGAATTTTTTGGAGTATTTTTTGGTTCAGTTGGTTGTAGTGGAGTATAATCGGATGTTTTTTGATAATCTATTAAATTTTCAAGGTTACCGCCATATGAAATTTTTATTTTGTATTTGCCAGTTTCATCCCAAGTTGGACCTCCAGCATGTATAGTTTTTGTAAAAGTTCCATCACTTTTTGGCACAACACTATCAATATGAGATAGACCTTTCCTGCTAGGAGTAACTATTTGAACAATTACTGAAAAAAGTGCAGGGTCATAATCAACAGTTTCAGAAATTTTGATTGAGTCCCCAGTAGAGTATGATGATTTGTCAGTAGTGAAATCATTAACAGTAGCAAAACCATATGTAAAACTAGAGAATGTAAAAATAGATAACAAAAAACGCAAAAAATGAACGCAGGTTCAGAGACTAAATTAATTCACATATAATTAAAGAATTCGTCAGATTGAAAAGATCTCGATCTAATTTACATCAGTAAAAATTTCGACTACCTTTTTTGCCAAACTTTCAATGTTGGCAGTAGGTTCAGCAGAAATTAACAAGAGAATTTGTGTGATTGGAAACGGAAAACTCACTAAAACAGCTTTGTCTCTTCGAGCTGCAAGGTAGTTGATTGGACCTAAACTTTCATCGTATTCTTTTCGTATAGATGCTTTTGAAACAAATTCTAAAAATGATTGCAGACGTGTTTCATCACCTTCATGAGGCACAAGACCTTTTTTGAAGCCCCCAGATATTAGATCGCCATTTTTATCCACAATTCCAGCAAAGCGAATTTCAGATTCATTCAAGAGTTGATTACATTTTTCAGTATATAGTTTCAAACCATCATCAGACATGATATTTACATTTAAGATATCAAAAATAAAAACCTAGTTAATTTTAGAAGGGAGGTAAAGAAGAGCAAACTCATCAGGGAGAATCTAGAAAAGATTCAGATTGGCCATATGATTTAAGACATTTTCACATAGAATTAATAAATAAAAAATTAACCATAAGATTATTGAAAATACTATGTTTTGTCATCATATACGATAAACCTGTCATCAGGTGAGCGTCAGGTGTACTTACCAATATTAATTGAAATGGAATCCGTGGAATTAACCTCCCTCTTTTCTCTCTATGGTCAGATTTACCATGTCATCAGATGAGAGGTTTTTGTACACCTTTGATAGATTGATTCCAAATGATGTTAATTGTGATAAAATTTCTCATCTGCTGCACTACCAACTATTTCAGTCAAGGTGTGGTACACCTCCCAATAATGTTTAATTATGATAATTATCACAGTAACAATTACAATCATGAGGCATTTCTATTGGCTTTAATTTACTTATCATCCCTTTGAAAAGATTCTGCAGTCACATCTGAAACTTGTCAAATATTCTGTCATTTGACAGTGACAGATTTGGCAAGGTTTTTTGGAAAATCAGGATCAACTCCCTTCTCCAAAGCAAGATAATACGCGATAAGCTGCAAAGGGATTATCTCAATCAACGGATAGAATTCCTTGCTTATGGTAGGAATCTCAATCCAGTAATCATAGTTGGGGTTATGTATGTTGGAAATGCCGATGACTTTGGCACCGCGTGCTTTTATCTCGTGCATGCTGCTGATGTTGTCCACATGGGAATCATCATCAGGGTTGATTATGATGACATAGGCTGAGGAATCCATCAGTGCAAGGGGACCGTGCTTGAGTTCGCCTCCGGCAATTCCCTCTGCGTGAACGTATGTGATTTCCTTTATTTTTAGCGCCCCCTCCTTTGCCAGCGGATAATGAATTCCTCTGCCAATGACAAAAAGGTTTGAAATGTTTTTAATGGATTTGCACAATTCCTTGATTTTGGATGTGTCTGACAGAATCTCAGCATATGCCTTGGAGATTGCTTTAAAATCTACAGCAAGACATCCGTCACACAGCTTGTCTGCAATTTTGTAAAGTATTGCCATTTGGGAAGTAAAGCTTTTTGTTGCGGCAACGCCTATCTCGGGGCCGCAGTTAAGCCCTATTGAAAATATGGATTCCCGTGCAAGTGCAGAATTCTTTGTGTTTACCATGGACAGTATCTTTGCATTCTTTGCTTTTCCTATGGAGACTGCCTCAAGCACGTCTGCACTTTCCCCGCTCTGGGATATTGCAAAGAGGGTGGAATTTGGTATTATGTACCTGGATGAAT
>Ga0224506_10001257_pt1 | contig 18303 bp, 19 predicted proteins | sample SF_Jan12_sed_USG_2_FD_169108 | JGI IMG/M metagenome (GOLD analysis project Ga0224506, IMG submission 169108) | Sediment microbial communities from San Francisco Bay, California, United States - SF_Jan12_sed_USGS_8_1 | ecosystem: Environmental > Aquatic > Marine > Sediment | place: USA... | reverse complement strand
GGGTGGCTATCGGAATGGCGGATATCAGGATTATATGCAGTCCGAAGAATTTAAGCGAGGTGTCAACATTATTCGAAATACCGCGGAAAAACGGGTCTCCTGTATCCTCTGTGCCGAAAGATTTCCCACTCACTGCCACCGAAGATTTATTTCGGACGAGCTGGTAAAAGCTGGATTTGAGATTATTCATATCATCGACGAAAAAACCAGCTGGCAACCGAAGGATATTAAAGAAAAAAGAAAAGAAAGACCGAACCGCTTTAAACCAAGATTTCGGCGCGGCGAAAGAACGAATTAAGCCAAATGGAATTTGAAAGAGATCGAGAGTTAATTGAAAAGATATTAGCGCTGAAAAAAAACAAGAACGCAACAATCCTGGTGCATAATTATCAGCGTCCGGAGATTTACGAAATAGCGGATTTGATTGGTGATTCTTTAGATTTATCCCAACGCGCCGCCGCAGTGAAATCAGACATGATTGTTTTTTGTGGGGTTCATTTTATGGCGGAGACCGCAAAGATTTTAAATCCGGACCGTAAAGTAATAATGCCCGAAATAACCGCCGGCTGTGAGATGGCAGACATGATAAGTGCCGAAGCATTACGCTCCCGAAAAGATGAAGTGGGCGATCCATTAGTTGTTGCTTATGTTAACACGACAGCCGCAGTGAAGGCAGAATCTTATGTTTGCTGTACCTCAGCCAATAGTGTTAAAGTCGTGAACTCATTACCCAAAGACCAGAAGATTTTATTTGTGCCGGATAAAAATTTAGCCTGGTATGTGGCAAGAGAGACCAAACGCGAGATAATCCCCTGGCAGGGATTTTGTTATGTTCATGCGCTGTATTTCAATGCCGAAGATGTGAAAAAGGCAAGAGAACAATATCCTCTTGCAAAAATAATTGTTCATCCTGAATGCTTGCCCGAAGTGATTGAAGCCGCCGATTATGTTGCTTCAACCAGCGGCATGGTAAAATTAGCCAGAGAATTTGATGAAGTGGTTTTAGGCACCGAAGCCTATATGTGTAATCGAATCAAAAAAGATTATCCGGGAAAGAAATGTTATCCTTTAAAACGAACTGCGATTTGTCATAATATGAAAAAGACAACTCTGGATAAAGTTTTAAGAGTCCTGGCGACCGAAGAAAATGAGATTACGGTACCAGAAACGATAGCCCAAAAAGCTCGGCAGGCAGTAAAAAGAATGCTAAATATAATATAATTACCTTTTTGCCCGCAATCCCCTCCCCTCAATAGATTCAAATTACCAAACATGTTTATATAAGGTTCTAAAGTTCGGCAACTTATAATAATTTTGTAGCTAAAGTATTTACTTGACAATTGAAGTAAATTATATAATAATATAGATAATCTGTTCTGCTCTTTGATAACTTGGATGTAACCCAAAAGCGTGCTCGGAATCAAACTTTATTATTTATTTGCTTGGAGGGTTTGATCCCGGCTCAGGACTAACGCTGGCGGCGTGTCTTAGACATGCAAGTCGAACGGAACTTATTAGGTAGCAATATCTGGTAAGTTTAGTGGCGAACGGGTGAGTAATACAAGGGTAACCTGCCCTGAAGATGGGGACAACTCACCGAAAGGTGAGATAATACCCAATGTGTTTATTCTTACGCATGTTTGGATAAACAAAGACGGTGCAAGCTGTCGCTTTAGGATGGGCTCTTGTCCTATCAGCCAGTTGGCAGGGTGACGGCCTACCAAAGCTGTGACGGGTAGTCGGCGTGAGAGCGTGACCGACCACAAGGGAACTGAGACACGGTCCCTACTCCTACGGGAGGCAGCAGTCTAGAAATTTGGGCAATGGGCGAAAGCCTGACCCAGCGACGCCGCGTGGAGGATGAAGTCCTTCGGGATGTAAACTCCTGTCAGAGGGAAAGACGCTTTGATGGAGTCACTGCCATCAGGGTGACGGTACTCTCAGAGGAAGCCCCGGCTAACTACGTGCCAGCAGCCGCGGTAAAACGTAGGGGGCAAGCGTTGTTCGGATTTACTGGGCGTAAAGGGTGTGCAGGCGGGCTGGAAAGTCCGTAGTGAAAGCCTTCGGCTCAACCGAAGAATTGCTGTGGATACTTCCGACCTTGAGGATAGGAGAGGAGAGTGGAACTTTCGGTGTAGCGGTAGAATGCGTAGATATCGAAAGGAACACCTATGGCGAAGGCATCTCTCTGGAATATTCCTGACGCTGAAACACGAAAGCTGGGGGAGCAAACAGGATTAGATACCCTGGTAGTCCCAGCCCTAAACGATGTACATTTGGTGTTGCCCAAATTGGGCAGTGCCGTAGCTAACGCGTTAAATGTACCGCCTGGGGACTACGGCCGCAAGGTTGAAACTCAAAGGAATTGACGGGGACCCGCACAAGCGGTGGAGGATGTGGTTTAATTCGATGCTACGCGAAAAACCTTACCTAGGTTTGACATGCAGATAGTAGGAGCCCGAAAGGGCGACGACCGAGGATTTTTCTTTGGAGTCTGCACAGGTGTTGCATGGCTGTCGTCAGCTCGTGCCGTGAGGTGTATGGTTAAGTCCCGCAACGAGCGCAACCCCTGTTCTTAGTTGCCAGCCCATTTCGGTGGGGGCACTCTAAGAAGACCGCTTCGGTTAACGAGGAGGAAGGTGGGGATGACGTCAAGTCATCATGGCCTTTATGCCTAGGGCTACACACGTCCTACAGTGCCCGTTACAATGGGTCTTGCTACTTCGCAAGAAGACGCTAATCTCATAAAAGCAGGCATGGTTCGGATCGTAGGCTGCAATTCGCCTGCGTGAAGAAGGAATCGCTAGTAATCGCGGATCAGCATGCCGCGGTGAATACGTTCCCGGGTCTTGTACACACCGCCCGTCAAGCCATGGAAGCCCGTAATACCTAAAGCTCCTGAATTTTTCGGGAACCAAGGTAGGATGGGTGACTGGGGCTAAGTCGTAACAAGGTAGCCGTACGGGAACGTGCGGCTGGATCACCTCCTTTCTACGAGATTGTAAATTTTCCGAGCACGCTTTTACTTGGGTTAGATTTCCAGCTATCAATCCGGTCAACCAAAATCCGAAAGAACAATTAATAATTCTTTAGCTTAGACTTAAATGCTATTTTAAGATTAATCGCAGCACCAGAAGAGTAACTGGTTTTCCGGCTTTTTTCTTTTTGAAGGTTTTGTCCGGCTTTAGTGTTTCTTTACTTTTGCCAATAAAGGAGGAGTGGAATCGGGCAGATTTTCTAAGCTGTCCAGCATCACCTGACCTAAACTGTCATCACTCGTCACCTGATAGATTGCATGCTGCACGGTCATCACATTCGAGGCATCAAGCTTTTTACCTTTTACAATAGCGATTATGCGCAGCAAATCGGTATGGTCAGTTATGGGACCGATATTATAAAAATCCGAATCACCGGGCACTGCCTTAAATTCATTGACACTGAAGGTGCCAATGCTAAATGTATCAACTAAATTAGATGCCGAAATTTTATAGTCCTTGACGATAATTGTATTCTGCACTTTCTTATTCTGGGCAAGGAAGAAAAGTCCAGCCGGCAAAGTCGCGGTTTCAACATTTGGCGATTTACTTTGGCAGATAAAATCTAAAGAGAATGTTCCGGATGGATTGAATTGAACACGACTCGCCTGGATTTGAATTAATTCGATATTAGGATTAAGCGTAAAAGAATTACCGGTTGGTTCAAAGTCCTGATTGGAATTTAAGAAATCGCAGGCGGTAAATACAATTAGCAATACAATTATTTCGGTCAGAATAAATTTGCGATTCATTTGCTTAATCATTGTCTGAGAAAAGATACCATAACTTTGTATACTGTCAATATTTTGTTTCTTAGCGATGAAATTTCCATAAGAAAATTTTAATTGAGAGTGAACAGTAATTTTTTATTGACATTTGGGATTTTTTTCAGTTTAATGACCAAGTCATGGTCGTGGAGTCGCTACTCCTTTTAACGATTCTGTTCACCGCCGAACCAAATCTATCACCGATTGCACCAATCGAAAGTACTGACTTGGATCAAGGCTCATTTGCATTAGAAATTGGTGGTCAAATTTATGATTGGGATGTTTTGGCACGATTCGTCATGCCCGGTGAATCGCTGCGAATCAAAATTATTCGAAAGAATCTTAAAGGTAATTTTGGTTGGGCTTGTTCGGGTGGTGAGCTTTTACCGGTTGACCCCTTTGAAAAAGTTTGGGTTGCCCCTCAAGAATCAGGTTTTTATCCTTTAATGATTATGAATCGATCGATTAAAACGATTAACCTTTTTGTCATGAAGTCATTTCAAAATTTACAGCGAGGACGGCTTAACCAATATTCGATTGGTTATTATCCCAAATCACCTTCACCCCATCCGAAATTGAAAACCCCCGAAGGGTTCATCGAGGCAACTGCGGAAAATGAGAGCACCCGGCTTTCACCTAACTTTGTGCTTAAAGATTTTATCTGCCGGCAACCCGGTGGTTTTCCAAAGTATTTGGTTCTCAAAGAAGAGCTGATTCTAAAATTAGAACTTTTACAAGAGAAGATTCGGGATAAGGGTTATCCTTGTTCGAAATTATTTGTCTTTAGCGGCTATCGAACACCAAGATATAATACTGGTGGTGGGGCGGGACGGCACAGTGCTCATATCTATGGCGGTGCAGCTGATTTGTTTGTTGACGAAGACCATGACAGTCTGATTGACGATTTAAATCACGATGGTCGTCATAATTCAAGGGATTCTAAGATTCTTTTTGATATCGCCAATGAATTGGATATGGAGCGCCCGGATATAGTGGGTGGTTTAGGCTGGTATCGTCGAGTTTCCGGTGTCGGTCCCTGTATCCATATCGATGTCAGAGGTAAATCCACCCGCTGGCGCCAATAAGAAAATTTTAAGTTAGGCTCCGAGTCATTCTCTAAATAACTTTCATTTAATCATTAAAATCGAGCTTTTTAGCGACAAATGATTGTTGTGAGAGTATTTCAGCTTAAAATCAATCGCATCCAGCTGTTTAAAAAATTCGGTCCACGAAGCACCGCAGGCTCTAAGGTATTTCAGAATTGTCTCTATCGAAGAATTCTTTTTCTTGCCGCTTTCAAAGGCTGAGATATACATCTTTCCCGACTTTGGTGATAGACCAAGCCGCTTAGCAATTTCAGCTTGTGTCAGATTCGCTTTCTCCCGTTGTTTTTTCAGAAGCCGTATCATCTCTTTAGTTAAGCTGCCTTTATTTTCCAGCATAATTTTTCGTTAAGATAAGTAATACCTAAAGGTTTACCAAAAATCAAGCAAAATTTTCTTCTAAATATTTGATATTTAATTTTTTATATTTAATTTCTGTATGGGAGGGGGTATATCGCCTAGGGGGTGGCTTAGGGAGTGGCTTAGGGGGCGGGCTAGGGGGCTACTTAGGGGGCTGCCTCATAGTCTAAGGATTGCTCCAAAATGTCCCTTATTTTTTCTGCAATATAGGAAGAATTTCCCAGTCCTGGAATAGAAGAATCGAGGCTTGGAAGCCTCTCCGACAATCACTCTTCTGTTTAGGAGGAACTTCCCTCCGAATCGGGTCTCTCAGGATATTATGGGGACACTGAGTTTGTCTAAAAACTAGGAAAATTTGTAAAATCACTACTATATGTTGTGTTATTAATTGCATCAGATACTATATATATAGTAGTCACTTGCTGAATGAAGCGAGTTTTTGGACAAGCTCAGTTTCCCCAAATTCCACCAATAGTGCGGTAAAGGTATTACGATGATAAGAAGAAAGATTATAGCGTATTGCCCTGCTCACTTAAATATAAGTATCTAAATAGTTCTTTATTCTTGCTCGGTCTTCGTTTGCCTTATCGCCCTTATAATAAATCTCGATTAATTCAATTTTATCTGATTCTGGGAAATAAGCGCAGATTACCCGGATGCCCGAAAAAACACCCTTGCCCTTCAAAGAGCGACAGGTGAATTTCTTTGCCTTGTAGACTTTAGGAATTTTGCTTGGTAAATCAGTAAGTGGAAAGACTCCCTTGTTGTCAATTTTGAGTTTATGATAAAGATATAATTCTTTATTAATGAAAATTTTAAGGTCATCCTCGAGAGTTCGGAAGCGTTTAAGTAATTTTTTTAAATCTTTTTCAAATTCAGGGATTCTTTTGATTTCATAGAATATGTTCATTGTATTCTCTTACCGAATAAGGAGTAGTTCGATAGAAAACCGATTCATACTCAATTGTTTTACCCTCTTGAGTCGTAAGCCACGGAACATCATTGTGCGAATAATCGCTTACCTCTTTAGCATTCTTATCCGATAGGCGGTTTAGAACATTATCAATAATTGCAATTTCACTTGCCTTTAACTTGGTGAGGTCTGGGTTCCGTAATGGTAAATACTTGGTCTGAGGATAAGTGAAATACTTGTCTTTGACTTTTATAATCTCTTTTGCTTTAATCAGGTTTTCGACTATCTTTGCGAATTCGATTGGTGTCGGACCATATCGATTTTTGAGATAAGTAGCGCCAATTAACTGTTCCTCATACTTTTCGTAATAATCAAAGTCAATAAAATAGAGCAGTTTATAAATGACCGTTTCCCCGATATTGGGCTTAGAACCCACTTTATTGAGAACATAGAGAAAAACCTCTTTGAATTTTTCTAAATTCTTTTGCGGCACGTTAATCCGAATCTCAGGCTTTGCCTTATAGGTTTCTTTATTCTCTCTAACGAACACTAACGGCGGCTTTTCCAGATTCAATAAACCATCAACCGAAATATTGAAGATATCGGCTAACTTCTTTAACTCTTCCGCACAAATCTTTCTCGCACCGGATTCGATTTGAGAAATTGTCGGTCGTGAAACACCAAACTTATCAGCGAGATCCTGCTGGCTAATGCCTAACTGCTCTCTTAATTTTTTTATTCTTGAACCAAGTGCATCCACTTTTTCTCCTTTGGTCTATTATAATGAATGTAAGATAATCTGTCAATGATTTGTTTTATTTTCTTACAAAATAAATAATTACGATTTTCCCCTAAACACCTTTTTGAAAATTACCTGCAAAAAGACATCTAATATTGATTGCGGATTGAAAATGTTCAGTTTATGCTTTGAAAACTATTCTATTACAAACTTAACTTTGTTAAGTAGTTAATAATAAAACTGGCGAGGGTTTAACCCCCGCCAGTTTTTAAATCCGCGTAGATGGTTTACTTTTTCCCTAAAAGCGCTTCGATTTTGCTTAATGCCTTTTTGATATTCTCGACCGAATTAGCGTAAGAGAATCGAATATAACCTTCGCCAAATTTACCAAAGCAGGTGCCCGACAGACAGGCGACTCCGGCTTCATTGAGTAACCGGTCAGCCAGTTCCGAGCCATTGATACCGGTCTTCTTGATATTGGGGAAGACATAGAAGGCACCCTTTGGATTTTTACAGGAGATGCCTTTGATTTGATTCAATCCCTCAACAATCACATCGCGTCGTTTCTTAAATTCGGCAGTCATCCGGGCTGGTTCATCCTGAGGACCTTTTAGTCCCTCGATACCGGCTCTTTGGACAAATGAAGCGGTGCAAGAATTGACATTGGTTTCAATCTGAGCCAGCCAATTCGCCATTGTTTCCGGCATAATACCATAACCCAGTCTCCAGCCGGTCATCGCATAGGTCTTAGAAAATCCATCAAGAATTATCAACCGGTCCTCTAATCCTGGGAACTGAACAATACTCTCAAATTTGGAATCATAGATAATTCGGGAATAGACTTCATCCGACAAGACCCAGATGTCATTATTGCGGGCAATATCGGCAATCACTTTTAAGTCATCTTTAGTCAAGACTCCACCAGTCGGGTTCTGGGGTGAATTGACGATAATCATCTTGGTCTTTTTGGTTACGAGTTTGATAAACTCTTTAACATCCAAACGGAAATCGAATTCCTCGCGCAACTGAATCGGTACTGCCTTGCCACCCATAAATTCGATCATTGACTCATAAATCGGAAATCCCGGATTAGGATAAATCACCTCATCACCATCATCGACGATTGCCATTATGGCGAATGCCATTATCGGCTTAGCACCCGGCGTCACCACCACCTGTTCGGCATTGAATTTAGTATTTCTAAGTTTTCCTGCTTCCTGGGCAATTAATGCTTTAAAATCAGGCAAACCAGCCGATGGACCGTAATGAGTCCAACCTTCATCCAATGCTTTTTTCGCTGCCTCTTTTATATTTTTAGGAGTATCGAAATCCGGTTCGCCGATTTCTAAGTGAATTACTTCTTTTCCGGTTTGTTCCAATGCCTTGGCTCGACGCAAAACATCAAAAGCGGTTTCGGTGCCTAACCGCTTCATTCTTTCGGCTAATTTAGGCATCTTGCCTCCTTCTTAACTTTTCTTGGTTTTACGACCGCGTGACTTTTTTTGGGTAAAATCGTACAGGTCTTTTGCCATCTGGGCGATGTGTTCGCCACTTACTTCAAATTCCCACATCAATTCCCAAGGCTGCCCGGATTCACCAAAACGGTCTTTGACTCCAATCATTCCCATTATCACCTTTTTGCCAAAAAGCTCTTTCGCGGTTGCAATCACATTGCTTACCCAGTTACCAAAACCACCGATTTGATGTTCTTCGGCGGTGACCACGATTCCGGCATCTAAAGCGGCTTTGACAATTGCATCATTATCCAGGGGTTTCACGGTATGCACATTTACGATTCGGGTCTCGATACCGAAATCTTCTTTCAATATATAGGCAGCTCGCATTGCCTCTGGTACTTCGGGTCCGCAAGCAATGATTGCTAAATCTTCCTTTTCGTTTTTGTAATCACTTGCCAGCACTGTTTCGAAGGCGTCGATAAAGTTTTCCTTTTCGCCTCGATAACGTATCACATTGGCTTTACCAAACACATAAGGGGTTTCTGGTCTGGTCACAATCGGCGTTGCCTCACGGGCAAATCTTAAGAATTTTGGTCCTTTCAGTTCGAACAACAGATATTCAGTCGCTTTCTGAGTCTCAAGCGAATCGCACGGCACTTCACAATGCATATTGGGCAAGCCACAAATCTGGAACAAATCTTCCAACGCCTGATGGGTTGCACCATCTGGTCCAACCGAGACGCCGCCATGAGCACCAGCGATAAAGACGTTAAAATTGCCATAGCAGACCGTGGTTCGCAACTGGTCAAGATTTCGCCCGGCAGCAAAAACACCGTAGGTTCCGAAAACCGGCAATTTCCCTTCTTTAGCTAAACCAGCCGCTAACGCAGTACCGGATTGTTCAGCAATGCCGACACTAATCCAGCGATTTTTTCGCTCGGGATGTTTCTCAAAGAAATGACTAATCGTGATTGAACCCGAAATATCGGCACCAATACAAACCACTCTTGGGTCATCACCCCGTGCATCTAATGCCCGCCCAAAGCCGAATCGAGTCGGGTCCATCTTAACCTTCATCTTATCGCTCTTGTTCCAGAAATAGTCTCGGCTGAATTTTGGCACACGCGCCATCAACTCGGCGGTTACTTTCGTTTGATAGTCATTGGCTTTCTTGAACAACCTGGCAACATCGATTTTTCCCTTTAGCCTCAACTCTTCCAACGAGCATTCCATCAGTTTTTTATATTCTTCGGATTCAGGACTGATGTCCTTTTGTGCCATCGTCTCAACGCATTCGTCTTTTATGCCAATACATTCCAGTGCCTGATAACATTGGTCTTTGCTCGGTGACTTCCCGTGCCAGCCAGCAATATCCTCCATAAAATCGACACATTTCCCTTTAGTCGTATGAGCGATGATTACGGTCGGTTTTCCCTTTATCGTCTTTGCCTGCTCCAGTCCATCGAGTATCTCTTGCATATTATGACCATCAATTTCTATGGCATGCCATTTGAAACTTTCGAATTTCTCTTTTAACGGGTCGATGTCCTGAACATCCTTGACCCAACCATCAATCTGGAGTCGGTTTTTATCAACGATGGAAACGAGATTGTCCAATTTGAAATTGCCTGCTTCCATCGCCGCTTCCCAAATCTGACCCTCTTGGAGTTCACCATCGCCATTCATCACATAGACCCGGTAATCTTTCTTATCTAATTTAGCGGCAAGGGCAATTCCGATTCCGACCGAAAGTCCTTGTCCTAAAGAACCGGATGAAATCTCAACTCCGGGCAATTTTACCCAGTGCGGATGACCTTGGTACGGGCTATGTAGTTTTCTTAAAAGAACCACCTCTTCGACATCAAAATAGCCCGCCGTGCCTAAACCTAAGTACAAACATGGTGCTTTATGTCCGGTTGACCAGATGATACGGTCGCGGTCTTCCCAAGATGGATTCTTGGGGTCGTGTCGCGCAACTTTAAGATACAATGCGGCGGTGATGTCCATTGCTGACAATGTGCCACCGGAATGTCCGGAGCCAGCCGCAGCTAACGCAACCATATTGAGGCCGCGCATAAATTTTGCCGCATTAATTAATTCTTCAACTGTATAGTCTTTTCTGATTTTTCCTGTCTTTGAATCTAAAATCGGCATCAAACCTCCTAATTAAATGATTGTGTCAATGGAATCACGATTACTTCGATAAACCCTGAAATTTGCTGTAATCGTTCTCTAAATACGGTAATCATTTCTTTGGTATTTTCTTATAATCTTCAAAGAACTTTTTGATTCCAATATCAGTGAGTGGATGTTCAACCATCTGTTTCAAAACTTTGAACGGAATCGTCGCGATATGAGCTCCCATACGAACTGCTTCAACCACGTGTAATGGATTTCGGACACTGGCAACAATCACTTCGGTATCAAATTCATAATTTTTAAGGATTTGCACGATATCGCCTACGATTTCCATACCAAAATGAGAAATATCATCGAGCCGACCAACAAACGGACTGATGAAAGTGGCCCCGGCTTTGGCAGCTAAAAGCGCCTGGTTCGGACTAAACACCAAAGTAACATTAGTCATTATTTTCTTTGCCCTTAACCCCTTTACCGCTTTTAACCCTTCAATCGACATCGGGATTTTAATCGTGATATTCTTCGGGTTCACTTTTGCCCATTCCACACCTTCTTTCACCATGCCTTCGGCATCAGTACTGATCGCTTCGACTGAGATTGAGCCGTCGACTATTTTACTGATATCACTCACGCATTCTTCAAAACTTCTACCGGTTTTGCAAACCAAGGTTGGGTTAGTAGTGACACCGTCTAAAATTCCCCAACTTGCAACTTCTTTGATTTCATTGATATCCGCTGAGTCGATGAAGATTTTCATAAAATCCTCCTTATCACCGAAATAAACCAAGGAAAGCCAAAAAATAATCTATCATCTGTTATTATCTTTTGTATTTTAATTGAGTTTTCTTGCTTCGTAGTCAATTAGATTAACAAATTTTTGGCCCTTGTCAACCCCTGCCCTTCCTAAACTAAAAAGAATTGAAACCACCGAGATAGCAGAGAAATCAGAAAAAAAATAGATAGAAAGTAAGAGCAGGGTCAACCCAATAAAAACGACACCAGCCGTGACAAAAATCAAAAACGCACTATTTTATTGACAAATTAAATTAATTATATTATAATGTAAGTCATGGAGAAAATTGACTTTACAGCATTAGCCGAAAAGATTAAAAAATCTTGGACCCCAATCGAAATTATCCGGTTGGAAGGGTTTCATTTACTCCTTTCCCTGTTTGAGGGCACCTATCGTTTTCACAAGCATGACGCTGAGGAGTTATTTTTTGTTCTAAAAGGAACGGTTCAGGTCGAATCCAAAGAGAAAACGATCACTTTAAAAGCAGGCGAAGGTTTAGTATTACCCAAAGGTCTGGTTCACCGCTCAATGGCTAAAGAATCGGCTTTAGTAATAATGTTTGAGCGGACCAATCTGAAAACAGTATTCGTCTCTTAATCTAAGGAACTTTTCAATCGGCGACCCGCCAAACTGACCAGCTGCTTATTAATTTCAATCAAAAATCTTCAGAAGTTGTTAAGTAAGTGTTTTATTGCTTGTGATGTTAAAGTAGGTTTTACTAACTGAAATATGATTAATCTCAATCACCCACCGCTTGACGATAATGAAGATTTTGCCTAGAATCAGGCAAATCGATGAAAAATCCTAAAACCGATAGACTGCATTCGGCTCTGAATCAGGAAGTCGCTTATCATTGTTTACCAAGTGCAGAGGTTGCCCAAAGGTTAACGGTTAATCTTGAACAGGGGCTTGATTCAGAAAACGCTCAACAACGTTTTTTGCAATATGGACCAAATTCGCTTAAGCTAGCCAAACCATTTTCCCCATTTAAATTGTTCCTTGCTCAGTTCAACGACTTTTTGATAATCATTCTAATCATCGCAGCCTTAGTCTCAGGGATTTTACTGCGGGAATTAGTCGATACTATTGCAATCGCAACCATTCTTATCCTTAATGCGATTCTTGGGTTTGTTCAGGAATATCGTGCCGAGCATGCGTTAGCTGCTCTGAAGCAAATGTTAGCACCGATTGCTAAAGTATTGCGTCAAGGGTATGAGCAGGAGCTGTCCGCCGCCCAAGTAGTTCCGGGCGATATTGTTATCATCAATACCGGCGACCGAATCCCAGCCGATTGTCGAATTATTGAAAGTAAACTTTTGGCGATCGATGAATCTTCTTTGACCGGCGAATCCGTACCGGTAGAAAAGAGTATAAATCCTTTAACCAAAACTGATTTGCCGTTAGGTGACCGGACTAATATGGGTTATACCGGGACCATGGTCACTCGGGGTCGGGGTAAAGCAATTGTGGTTGGCACTGGAATGGATACCGAGATGGGTAGAATCGTCACCCTGATTGAACAACCCAAAGAGAAAACACCATTGCAAAATGAATTGAAAAAGATGGGGGCAAGAATCGCTTATATCTGCTTAGGCATTAGTTTAATCGTATTAATTGCGGGCGTATTGAAGCAGCACAGCTGGGTCGAAATGTTTTTGATTGCAATCAGCTTAGCCGTAGCGGCAATACCAGAAGGGCTGCCGGCTGCGGTTACGGTTGCATTGTCACTCGGTGTGAAGCGAATGGCAGAAAAAAATGCTATCGTGCGGCGATTACATGCGGTTGAAACTTTAGGCTCGACCTCGTTTATTTGCAGTGATAAGACCGGGACTCTAACCATGAACCAGATGCGGGTGGAAAAGATTGCAGCCGCCCGAATCGGGTCTCTCGACCCGAGAAGGGTCGATTCGACTAACAAAATCTATGATTTATCCGAAGCGCTACACTCCCATTCCCATTTTCATGAATTATTCTTAACCGCTACTCTTTGTAACGATACCAAAAAGGATATAAACGGTAAAATGATCGGTGACCCGACTGAAATCGGCTTGATTGTCGCTGCTCAGGAATTTGGAATTGCACCGGATAAAGTTGTTCATCAGTATCCACGCGTGGCGGAAATACCATTTGATGCGGAACGTAAGGCAATGTCCACGATTCATAAAGACCATAAAGGATATCGAGTCTTTGTCAAAGGTGCACCCGAAGTTGTATTACGGTTATGCAACCAGATTTCAATCGACGATTGGCACAAGATGAATGATACCTTAACCAAGGATGGTTTCCGCACATTGGCATTTGCTACAAGAACCATAGCCAGTGTTCCGTCCCAGTTAAAAGCCGAAGAAATTGAAAAAGACTTGACATTCTTAGGTATAATTGGGATGAGTGACCCGCCCCGGGACGAAGTGATAAAGGCTGTAGATACCTGCAAACGAGCCGGAATCAAAGTGGCAATGATTACCGGCGACCACAAGCTTACTGCGGAAAATATCGGACGTCGTATCGGTTTATTAGCCGACGGCAAGGTATTGACCGGACCCGAATTGGAGAAGATGCCAGATCAGGCTTTAGCCCAAGAGATTGAGAAAATCCAGGTCTATGCCCGGGTCTCACCTTTACAAAAAGTTAAAATTGTTAAGGCATTAAAACAGAGGAATTATATCGTGGCAATGACCGGGGATGGGGTCAACGATGCACCGGCTTTAAAACTGGCTGACATCGGAGTGGCAATGGGTATCACAGGAACTGACGTCGCTAAAGAGGCAGCCGATATAGTATTGGCTGATGACAATTTCGCAACGATTGTCGCTGCCACCAAACAAGGTCGAATGATATTCGACAATCTAAAGAAATTTGTCCTTTTTTTGATAAGCTGCAATATCAGCGAAGTTTTTACAATACTATTTGCCATGCTCCTGAATTTGCCTATTCTCTACCCAATTCAAATCCTTTGGATTAATCTTGTGACCGATGGATTGCCAGCTTTAGCTTTAGGAGTTGACCCAGCCGAACCTGATTTGATGGCTAGACCACCCAGAAACCCGAAGCAAGGTATCCTTACTGGTAGAAATCTGTTATTAATACTTTTCCAAGGTATGATAATGACGCTGTCGGCATTAAGTGCTTTGCTTATTGCTAATTTTGTCTTTAAAGTGAATGATTCCCAGATTCGGACTGTCGTTTTCGGGACCCTGGTTTTGCTTCAATTACTTCATTCTTTCAATTTCCGAGTTGGCAGACGATTTTATTTCTCCAAATCATTATTTGCTAATAAATACCTTTTAGGCGCTTTCTTGCTTTCGATGATTCTACAAATTTTTGTCATTTTTATCCCGCCGTTAAATTCCATATTCAAAACCGCGCCATTAAGTCTTAATTTAATTTATGTGATTCTAATCTGTTGTGGATTAGGGATATTAATAATAAATACCTTCAATCGACTGATTCATCCCAAATCTTAAATAAAAATTCATAATTTATAACCTTGTTGACATCTTGTGGTTTTTTGCTATCATCCATCCTGAAAGGAGTCCATGGACAAAATTTATAACTGTGTAGTTATTGTACTAATTACACTAATGATGGTAGGTTGCGGTGAACAAAAGACCCAACCAGTACAAAAACCGACGACGCCAGAGCAGCCTCAGTTCACGGCGGCGGTAAAAACCATAGATTCGATGTATGTAGCATCGATGAGTAAAATCGGACCTTATGCTGAAATGGGCAAACCGATGATGGAATTATTCACCTGGCTTGGTAAAAACAAGGTTAAACCAACTGGTGCGCCGTTCGGAGTCTATTATGACGACCCAATGAAAGTGAAGCCAGAAAGCACAAAATATGAGATATGCGTTCCAGTTCCAGCCAAGACCAAAGGTGACAAAATGGTAAAAGTTAAGAAATTTGGACCAGCTCAGGTTGCGGCAACCCTTTATATTGGACCGTACGACAAAGTTGGTCCAACCTATCAGAAATTAGCCGAGTGGGTTATGAATAACAATTATGAAATTGTCGGTCCGGCTCATGAATTCTATCTAAATTCACCGGACCAGGTTCCGGCTGAATCACTCAAGACCGAAATCGCATTTCCAGTTAAATCTAAAGCCCCGACTCAACCAACCGAAGGTAAGAAGTAAAATTGATGAAATTAGATTTAGTTGGTTATAAGCTGCTTAAACCTGCTTTAGGATATTTTTAAGCCAAGCGGCACTGGAGTTAATCAACCCAGAGCCGCTTTAATTTTGTCCTCCATTGTTTGTTTTTTATCTTTCCGGTCGTCAATCTTGATGGTGGTAAGCAGTCGTTTTGCTCCCTTAGCAAAGCAAACCTCGTGGATTTCCTGAATGGTCTTAAAGATTTTATCCAAATCACCTTCGATTGCAGTCCCCATCGAGGAGAGCTGGAATTTTAAGCCACTCTTTTTTATTACCGCTACCGCTTCACGGACAAATTTACTGACACTGGTAGTTTCGGTACCGACCGGCACAACACTAATATCGACAATTGCCATTTCACCTCCTTTTTATAAATACAGATTGGCATCCGAATCGGGCGCTCATCTATTCTGCTTTATCGGTGCGTATCTCCGGCTTCATTTCTTTTCCATCACCTGGTCGCAACAGACTAGATTGGTGATACCAGCTCCGGCTCTACTGACAACAACTTCCATACCACAAGTTCGGCAAAGATAAACCAGTCCCTTAATCTTAGGAACTCTTTTCTTGGCTTTTTTGGTTATCTTCTTTTTTGCTAGTTTCTTTGCCATATTTCTCACCCCCTTTCATTTTAAACTAAATTCGTATTTTTATACTTACTCATCGGTCGATTTTGGTGGTTCTGGCTCACCCCGTCCGTATGGCTTAAATTCACTTTTACCGGCACCACATTCCGGGCATACCCAATCATTTGGGAGTTCTTCAAACGGCGTTCCCGGCTGAATGTTATTGTCCGGGTCACCTTTTTCTGGGTTATAAATATAACCACAGACTGTGCATTCCCATTTATTCATTTAGCCTCCTTTTTTCTAATATAGATTCGAAATTTACCATTTTCATCTTCAATTGCCAAAAACTCATTACCAGTTGCCTCACACCAGGCTGGCATATCACTTTTAATTCCTTCGTCATCGGCTAAGATTTCCAAAACTTCACCTGGCTTGAGTTCTTTCATTTTCTCCACGGTTTTGGCAATCGGCATTGGACAATAAAGTCCAAGACAATCCAATTCGGCATTTGCTTTAATCATATTTATCCAATTTAATAATAATCATAGAAAAAGATTTATCCTGGATTGGCCGGCGTTAGCAAGGTAAGTGGCGGCACCGGCATAGGCATCGACTTCTGGAATCAAATCATCTTTAGTCAAACCCATCATGCCCATAGTGGTTGTACAGGCAACAAATTTAACGCCCAGATTCTTGGCAAGTTTCATTAATTCGGCTAGCGGTGGAAATTTCATTTCTTTCATTAATTGTTTCATCATCTTAGTTCCGATGCCTGACATGTGGAAACGGGAAAGAGGAAGATTATTAACACCGCCTTTATTAATTATACCAAATAATTTCTTCTTGAGTCCTTTAGTTCTAGACACCTTCTTTTCTTTACGGATTATATTCAAACCCCAGAAGGTAAAAAATATGACAACTTCTATTCCCATTGACGCTGCAGCAGTGGCAAGGTTGAAGCCGGCAATGGCTTTATCCAAATCACCACTGAAAAGGATGAGCGTCATTTTATCTTTCATCAGAACAAAGTTAACCCGAAAGCACTAAATCTTTACGAAGCAAGAGGCAAGAATCTTGCTCTGTTTTTCTTTGGTGGCTTTCGTGTTTTTCGTGGTTGAATCTACTCATCTCTTCGTGCCACATTTTGGACATTTATCAGCATTCTTAGGGATCGCCTCACCGCACTTTTTACAAAAAATCAATTCGACCTTGCATAATTGACAGAAGGTAGCTTCTGGCAGCAGTGGTTCATCGCAGAAAGGGCAGCGGCATTTTTTAGGCTTTTTGGTCTTTTGCACCTTGTCCCCCTTTCTTATTCATGTAATCTTCTATTGCTTTATGGAGTGCGTCCGCACCAAGATTGGAGCAATGGAGTTTATTGGACGGTAATCCGCCTAATTCCTGTGCCACCATCTGATTGGTAATTTTGAGTGCCTCTTCTATTGTTTTCCCTTTTGCCATTTCACTCACCATACTGGAAACTGCAATTGCCGCACCGCAGCCAAAAGTTTTGAATTTCACATCGGTAAGCCGGTCATTATCAACCTTAATGTAAAAAGTCATCATATCACCACAAACCGGATTGCCAACCTCGCCAATGCCATCGGCATCTTCGATCTCACCGACATTGCGCGGATTTCGGAAATGCTCCATCACTTTTTCGGAATACATTCTTCTCCTCCCTGAATCTTTTCGCCCTTCTTGAATTTAGCATATAACGGCGACATCTGGCGCAACCGCTCAACGATCGGCGGCAGTTTCGTTAGCAGCAGATCAATATCGGCATCAATATTGTCTTTGCCTAAAGTAAAGACAATCGAGCCCTGGGCTAAAGCATGGTCAATACCGATTGCCAATAGGACATGGGAAGCCTTGAGTGCCTTAGAAGTACAGGCTGAGCCAGAGGCAGCAGCAATGCCTTCGTCATCGAGGAATAGAAGCATTGCCTCGCCTTCAATGAATTCAATACAGCAACTGGCATGTCCGGGCAGTCTCTTTTCCGGATGACCAGTAAGGTAAATCCGGTCGATTTTTGTCGGCAATTCGCGAATTATCCGGTCGCGTAATCGCTGTTTGTGCTCAATTCTTTTCGGTATCTCTTTTTGTGCCAGTTCACAGGCTTTGCCCAACCCGACAATCGCGGCAACATCTTCAGTCCCACCTCTTCTCCCGCCTTCTTGGATTCCGCCTTCAATCAAAGGCATAATTCTTGTCCCTTTTCGTAAATAGAGCGCTGCCGAGCCTTTTGGACCATAGAAAGCATGTCCTGCC
>Ga0224506_10001256_pt1 | contig 18305 bp, 14 predicted proteins | sample SF_Jan12_sed_USG_2_FD_169108 | JGI IMG/M metagenome (GOLD analysis project Ga0224506, IMG submission 169108) | Sediment microbial communities from San Francisco Bay, California, United States - SF_Jan12_sed_USGS_8_1 | ecosystem: Environmental > Aquatic > Marine > Sediment | place: USA... | reverse complement strand
GGTTGACCATTGACTCTCCCACCCTTGAGAGTTTTAACATAATGAGGCAGTAGCCTGATGCCATGACTGTCGACACCCCTTAATGATGTTTCGACGAGTGATTTAGAAACAATACTAGCGGAATTTTCATCAGCACCGGCTTTACCAAGACACCCCCCGATAAAACGCTCAATGTCAGCCGCATGTGCTCGATGCCACAATGCTTCATCGAGTTCCATTTCGCTCTTTTTATTTTTTTTCTGATTCATAATTTTATCAAGTTCCTATCTATAAAGCGCTGATCACCGGGTTTTTGTACCAATAATCAAGTAGATCGGTAAACAATGACGGGGGGCCAAAGCCACCGGCTTTTGTCACCAACCAACACGAAATTTCTGGTGTCTCAACCCGGGAATAAACGATCCCCGGCAACACCTCACCTTCTACCCTGATTACTGAAATCGAGTAGCGATCTAAAATCGCCATGGCTGTATCACCACCCGTCGCCACCAGTAAATCTACGTTATTTTTAATTAACGCCTGTTCACAACTAAACGCCATCGCCGTTGCGACCTTATCTGGGTCGAGAGCCTGGGATTGACTAGACTGAGTCGCATGCAATACCAATGCCTTTGTATTGTCGGAAGAATGCCCTGGCACCAGACTATTGACTGGCTGTGCATCAATAACGGGAACATATCTGGCTTCAGGATGGTCTGATAATAGCTGCTTTAACTGACGAGCCACTTCTGGTGTGCGTGATCCAACAGCAAATACAGCCTGTTTTTGCAAGATTTCTGGACACTGACTTTCCAGCGCATTGCCAAATAAGTTTTGAGCCAACGCCTCAGTTAGCCCAGCCGCGCCGATAAACATAGTTTTCTTATCCAGCGCTAAACCTCGTGTGACAATTTCATTCAAGTCGCTCTCTGTTTTGGCGCCGACGATGTGAAAAGCCCCCGTTACGAGTTCTGAGTAATCTTCACGACTAAGACTGAACACATTCTCATGTATACTGGTTTGAGAAAATAATACATCAACCGCGCGGACATCGGCGGCGGCACGTTCATCTTTGCCAATGGCCGTTTCCTTTAGCAATACACCATCGATATAAACCTGACCATTTTCAAAGCTTCGCCCTTGTGCAGGGAGCGCTGGACAAAAAATTGTCGAGGGCATTTGTGCTGCCCGGTAAGCTGCCAGGGATTCTTCAACCACATTGCCCCGTAGCGTAGAATCAATTTTCTTAAACAATAATACATCAGGGTTTAATTGACTAACTTGACTGACGACACGGTCGATGACTGCGGAAGATTTTTCAGCTGTCAAATGACGGCTATTGGTGTTTATAGACAAAATATCGGCGCCTGATATTCTGTCGGTATCAAGGTTTTCGCTATTAATTACGACATGAACATTCAACTTGCGCCGAGCAAAAGGTGCTGCAGCGTCCATTGCTCCAGTTAAATCATCTGCAATGATCGCTACTTTTATCTGATGCACTAACTAGCTCTCTCGACTAATTTGATCGGCGACCGAAGGGTTAATTCTGATCGACTGCTACCCAACGCTGGGCGTAGGCTATTGCACAATGCATATTCTGGTGGTCTACTTTACCAGTCCATGCGATATCATATGCCGTACCATGATCCACCGAAGTTCGTTTAATCGGCAAGCCCAGAGACACATTCACTGTGGTATCAAATGCGAGCAATTTAGCGGGCGCGTGTCCTTGATCATGATATTGGGATATGACCAGATCAAACTCATTGCGCACCGCTCGATAAAAAACAGTATCGCCCGGGATAGGCCCGGAAACGTTAATGCCTTTTGCCATCGCCTGCTCTACTGCGGGTGCTATATTTTCAATTTCCTCACGCCCAAAAATCCCGCCTTCGCCGCAGTGGGGATTGAGACCTGCTACCGCAATCCGTGGATTTTTAATACCCATTTCCAGCAGGTGCTGATGACCAATCTCAATGGTGTCAAAAACGCGCTGTTTACTACAGAGTTCGGTAGCATCTCGCATCGACACATGAGTGGTTACATGTACGGTAGAGAGTTTATCTGAAGTTAATAGCATAAATGACTGGGGGGCTTTGGTCAGGTGTGCTAGCAAGCCAGTGTGCCCATCATATTCATGCCCGGCTAAGTGCATTGCTCCCTTGTTTAAAGGCGCGGTGACCAGGGCATCTATTTTTCCAGCATTAATTAACTTTACCGCCTCAACCACATAACAATAGGCCGCCTGGCCACCAGCGGCAGACATTTTTCCCGCCTCGATCATGTCACTGTCGGTTGTTTCGACGTCGACTACAGCCACAACATTTTCACCTAAATCACTAAATGCTGAGCCAAACTCGATTTCGAGATTCAACAACTGACAAGCTTTCCGTAAATACCCAATGTTACCGATAACGACCAGGTTTTCGCGCTGCACCGCGTCTAAATCATTAACTGCTTTACAAATGACCTCCGGACCGACACCCGAAGGATCACCCATCGTAATCCCTATTTTTTTCGGGGCACTCATGGCATTAATTGACCACCGTTCACTTCAATCACTTGCCCCGTAATATAGGCGCTCAATTCATCGCTAGCTAAAAACAGGAATGCGCCGACGCAATCTTCAGCTGTACCCAATCTACCCATAGGGATCGTTTTTCTTGCGTCTTCGAGTTGCTGTTCATTTGAATAACGCTCATGAAATGCTGTTGTAATAACACCTGGCGCGACACCATTAACACGGATATTATTCGGCGCTTCTTCCTTTGCTATGACCCGCGTTAAAGTACTCACAAATGCTTTTGCAGAACCATACAAACCGGCACCACCGCCTCCTCCCGTACGTGCAGCAATCGAAGTGACATTAATAATGTTACCTGAACCTTGTTTGCGCATATGCGGAATTACCGCATGGCAAGCGGAATAGACGGAACGTGCGTTAACATCCATCACGTTGGTGTATTGCTCTAAATCAGCATCGGCAATATGAGTACGTCCAAGCATCGTTCCAGCATTGTTTACGAGAATGTCGATACGCCCCATGCGCTCAATAACCACTTCGATTAAGGTTTCAATTTCTTCTGGATTAGCGACATCGCCCTGAATCGAGAAAGCGTCTCCTCCCGCCTGATTAATTGCATCGACCACTGCCTTTGCCTTTTCTTCATTCGAGTTATAGTGTACTGCGACGCGAGCGCCTAAAGCCGACATCTTCTTCGCTAACGCAGCGCCAATGCCAGTACTTGAACCAGTAATAAGGACACACTTGCCCTGTAAATCATTAATCATTATGTCACTCATTGTTTAACGGTAAATTAAAGTAGGTAGCCACATTGAAATCTGTGGCACGAAAGTAATTAGTAATAGCACCAATATTAGTGGCACCAGGAATGGCATGGTTGCTGACGTACAGCGTTCAAATGAAACACCCGAAACTCTCGATAACACATATAGCACCATCCCTACAGGCGGCGTCAACAAGCCAATCATAAGGTTTAATACCATAATAACGCCAAAGTGAACGGGGTCTACACCAACGCCAACAGCAACCGGTAATAAGACAGGCACCAGGATAGTGATTGCCGCCACTGTCTCCATAAAGAAGCCGACTACCAACATGACCAGATTAAGCATTAATAAGATCAAAATCGGATTATCAGAAATCGTTAAAAGCGCACCCGAAAATTGTTCGGTAAAGCGATTACTCGTCAAGATCCAGGCAAAAATCGAAGCCGCGGAGACGATTAATAAAATGATTACCGTCGTTTCAATCGTATCCATAGAGACTTTGAAAAGGCTTTTAAAGTTAAGCGTACGATAAATAAACAGACCGAGAACTAGCGCGTATGCAACAGCGGCTATTGCGGCTTCGGTTGGGGTAAAAACACCGGCTAAAATACCTCCTACGATGATGACAGGTGTCATCAAAGACAAAAATGCTCGTGCAAATGTTTTGCCCAACAAACGTATGCTGAACCGTGCATCACGAGGATAATTGCGTTTTTTAGCATACCAGGCGACCATCACCATCATGAAAGCCGCCATTAGAAGCCCGGGGGTAAAACCTGCGGCAAATAACTGACCGACCGAAGCGGAGGCCATGACGCCATATATCACCATTGGTAAGCTTGGCGGTATGATAGGACCAATGGTCGAAGATGCAGCTGTAACAGCAACAGCGAAATCGTCATCATAACCGGCATCTTTCATAGCTTTTATTTCTATCGTGCCTAATCCGCCGGCATCAGCCACAGCGGCACCCGACATTCCGGCAAATAATACTGAGGCACCAATATTCACGTGCCCCAATCCACCACGCATCCAGCCGACTAACGCTATCGCGAATGCAAATATACGGTTTGTAATACCCGATGAATTCATCAGATTACCTGCGAGAATAAAAAATGGGATCGCAAGTAATGGAAAGCTATCTATTCCGTTCACCATACGATGAACTAGAACCAAATCCGGCACGGTGCCAGATACGAGCAAAAATAATAAAGAACTAGCCGCCAGTGCAATACCGACTGGCACACCAATGATAATAAATCCGAACAGGGAAATTAGTAAAACTGAAATCAACATGTTTAAAACTCTTTTTTGTTATGGTTAGTGGAGGAGACTATGGCCATTTTTGTAGTGTCGATAGGCCACCTGCACCCCTCGAACACCCATGAGTAGAAACCCTACCAACACCACCCAGTACAAAGCTGCCATTGATACATTAATGGCTGTCATATACTGCGCCTTCATCAAACCGATAACCTGATGCGTCAGATAGGCACAATAAAAAAAGAACACGATTCGCATGATATCGACCCCAAAGAGGATTATTTTTGCGATCGATTTATTAAGAAAACGATAAAAAAACTCAACGTATATATGACTATTTTTTCTAACCGCAATTGAACCACCAAGAAAACCCAACGCGACGAGCAAATAGCGTGATATTTCCTCGGTCCAGGCGATAGAATCATTCAGTATGTAGCGGCTAAAAAATTGCGCAAAGACGACCCCAGCTAATAACCAAAAAATTGCCAGTACGGCATAATCCTCAATGCCGTAATCTTTATAATCAATATCAACGTCCTCGATGAACCCCAGGCCGCTCATTTCATCAGCAGAACTCTTAGTTTTATCTTCTTCGGTCATCTTTGCCCTCTCTTTCTTTATTATCAGCTACCACAGCTGTACCGTTAACTTTCATACCAAAACCATCTAATTAAAATTGGGTTCACTAGTTCGAACAGGTTCACCTCTAAACAGGGGCAAAAAGTCCAGTTTCTCTAATAGGTTGAGCTGTAACAGGTGTAATATGTGCAGGACTCTTGTTTGATGTTTGCATGCCCGTTTTAATCGGGTGACAAAGAATATCCTCATGTCAGTCAATTACTTATACCAACCGCAGTCATTATAACCTTTGCCCAGCACGACGATGCTTCCTGTGAGTAGAGCGGGTTTTTAAATCGAAGTTCATGTCCTGACTGGCGTCAGGCCCTGACAACGAGATAGTAACCGAGCAAACAGGGCTTCATACAGTTCAGAGAGCTTGCCTTCGTTCATACGGGACAAATTGGAACGTGATATCACACGATACCCCTGATGATACAGTCGGTGCATTTGGCCGACACATTATCGACGATATCTCTCAAGCTGTTACGGCCTGATAACTGAGCAATGACGAGGCTGCGACCAACGCGAGGCGGATCGGAACGATCACCCGGTAAGGTGTGCTTTTGCCAGTGACTCAAACTCATGCCTCAGAATCAATTTTGTATTTGCGACAAGATCGGCCTGATTCCCCTTTTTGATTCAACTAGTTATAAGCAAACTCGTTCTACCAAATTGGCCAGGAATCAGGCCGCTTCTTTTACTGTCAAAGGAACAGCAGTTTTCAGCTGCGTATTACTTAATGGCCTGTAACTTATTGTAAGTGGCCATATCCCAGGTAGCATCAGGGCCATTGTGTAGCTTCATAGTGGCATTTCTGAAATCAGTCACATCGACACGGTTAACAGTGACGCCTTGGTCTTCAAACCAGCTAGCTAGATTATTTTCAGAATCTTCGATTGCTGCACTTGCCTTAGCTGCTGCTTCGGTCAAAACGTCTGAAAAGACTTTCTTGTCAGCATCAGATAGTTTATTCCACAGCGGGCCACCAACAATTGTTAACAAGCTGTCACGAATGTGTCCAGTCAAGTTGATGAACTTTTGAACTTCGTAAAACTTCTTCGCTTTGATAGTTGGCAGAGGATTTTCCTGAGCATCAACAACACCTTGTTGCAGCGCAAGATAAACTTCAGCAAATGCCAATGGCGTAGGATTCGCATCAACCGCTTTTGGGAACATCATGTAAAGAGGTGCATTAGGTACACGAATTTTCAGGCCTTTCATGTCTGCGGGTGTATTCAAAGCTTTGTTCGAAGTAGCATGACGGCTTCCATAATAAGTGGTAGCAACTATTTGATGACCAGTTTCCTTCTTATATCCACCAGCTAGCTCCTCAAATAAATCACTCTTTGCATAGGCCTTCCAGTGAGCTAAATCACGGAACATATATGGCGCACCAGCAATTGACAAAGGACCATATGATTTACCCGCAAACAAGTTACCAGTATAGATAATATCGACAGTTCCTAATGATAAGCCCTGGTTAATGTCATTTTCCTTACCCAATGAAGACGCTGGAAACACCTCCACTTGAAAACGCGAATCGGTACGTTTTTTGATTTCTTCGGCAGCCCAAAGCGCTTGAGCGTGGTATGGCTCGGTGGTTTCATAAACGTGCGCAAAACGAAGTGTTTGAGCCGCTGATGCGGGGACAGTTGAAATAGCTGAAACTGCTGCGAGCATGATCGCTGGTAGTGTCAAAATAGTCTTTTTCATAATTTTCCTATATTTATTTGTAACTACACCACTAATGTGCAGTGTGGTTTTAGATATTTAAAATCATTATTCGCCCTGCATGACGCTAATTTGTCATACAATAATACTTTTATCCCAACCCAGCCTTCTAGTCAAGAGTCTTGTGCGAGTATTTCTTCATGTCTTTTAAACCACATTGAGTTACATTTGTAAGTAATTAACCAACTTGTTCATCTCGTCGGTCGAGCTCTGATACATTCACGTAGAAGCCACTCATCATTGCCATTTACTTTCAAGTTGGTGAATCAATGACGGACAGGGCGACTGGCGTTGCGGGCGGATACATGTCCCGGTTTTCTGTCTTGATATGCAGGGGCGTTGCATTTATTCTTCTTGTACTTTGAGTTAATTGATTTTAGGTATTGAAATTGAAATGGCAGATTGTTTTTTTAGAAAAAGCTGTCAGTTCCAAATAAAATAACAATTATGAGTTTAATGCAAACATGGAGATGGTACGGTCCTAATGACATGGTATCACTCGACGATGTAAAACAAGCAGGAGCAACAGGGATAGTGAATGCTTTGCACCATGTTCCGGTAGGAGAGGTGTGGTCTATTGGAGAAATAGAAAAAAGGAAAAAAGAAATAGAATGGGATGACAGGATAGACGCTCCGACAGGGCTCACCTGGGCAGTAGTTGAAAGCGTTAATGTTCATGAGTCTATAAAAAAGGCTCTGCCTGAAAGAGAGCAGCACATCGTCAATTATATAGAAACAATCAAGAATTTGGCGAGCTGTGGCGTTTATACCGTATGCTATAACTTTATGCCTGTTCTCGACTGGACTAGAACAGATTTAACTTACGAAGTGCATGATGGTTCAAAAGCATTGCGTTTTGATGCTATTTATCTAGCTGCCTTTGATCTTTTTATACTGGATCGCCCAGAAGCCAAACAAGAGTATGCAGCAGAAGTTATTGCGGAGGCTAAAGTTCGATTTGACGCGATGAGTCAAGAAGAACGAGACCATCTACAGAAAAATATATTGGCTGGTTTACCCGGTACATCTGATGTTATTGCTATCAATGACTTTAGAAAATACTTGAGTGAGTATGCTCATATTGATGCATCGGTATTGAAAGAGAATTTAAAATACTTCCTTCAAAAGGTAATTCCTGAAGCAGAAAAACTAGGCATTAAAATGTGCTGCCATCCTGATGACCCTCCATATCCTATCTTTGGCTTGCCAAGAATTGTATCCTGTGAGGAAGACTATAAGTATCTAACAAGCTGTATAGACAGCCCTAGCAATGGCATTACATTTTGTACTGGTTCTTTAGGGCCAAGGGAAACAAATGATTTGCCAGGAATGGTAGATCGGTTAGGTCATAAATTTCATTTTCTTCACCTTAGAAATGTACAACGTGAGCCAGATGGTAGCTTTTATGAAGCGGATCATTTGGGAGGAAGCGTAGATATGTACAAGGTAATGTTGGCACTAGTAAAAGAGCAAAACAGGCGTAAAGCCAATGGTGAAGATTCTAATATTCCCATGCGTCCAGATCATGGTCACCAAATGTTAGACGACATGAAAAAGCAAGTGCCATTTGCGGGATATTCTGCTATTGGAAGGTTGCGTGGTCTTGCCGAACTAAGAGGTTTAGAATTGGGCATAGCAAATACGCTTGAAAACTCCCCCAATACAGTAATAAGGGACGGACTGAACCGATGAAACAAAATAGCTTTGCCCTTGATGGAGGTGAGAAATATCGATTGTTCAGAGTCTCCCTAAGTTAGTCATCAAAACAGGAGTTAATTAAACTCAAAGCCTCTAACTAACCTTCAGAAAATGATATCCCCGCAGAACGATTTAACCGATGTGTTGCAACGATCAGTTGAATCCACATTTTAAACAAGCCATTGATTGTCTCAGCCAAAGCATTGTCGTAAGAGTCACCCACACTGCCAACCGAAGACCCAATGCCTGGATCGGCCAGGCGCTCAATATAGCGGATTGACAGATAATGGCTGCCTTGATCACTGTGATGAATTAAAGTTCTAATTTCTTTCCTGGCCCATATAGCTACTCCAGAGCATCCAGCACCAATTCTGTCTTCATGGAGCGACTGACACGCCAACCAACGAAGTAACAGAAAAATACATCCACTACAAAGCCACATACAAAACACCAGTCCAGCCAGTCCAGGTGACCACATAGGTTATATCTGCTACTCATAGCTGGTTTGGCCGCTGTGCTACGAACTGGCGATTGACCAGATCTAAAGACCTGTCGCTGATCTTCACCCTGGATCCTGGCTCGATCCCGTATCTTTCTTGCTCCGCATCGATGAAAGCAATCATTTCCCTGGTCGGCGCAGGGATGCCTGCCAGCCACACTCCGTCTGGGCGAAAAAGCCGATGCCTTTGTTAAAACAGGTGAACTGCTCTTTGACGAAATCCCCGGGGATATCTACTTGCACTAGTCGTTAGTCTAATTTCTATTGAAATATAGGGACAAAGCGTGAATAACACGCGTTATTAACTAATTTGCACGCGACTGACTAAATTTGCACGCGTCTAACTATTGATAATTTACTATAGCGACTCTTACCTCTAAGGAGAAAGTCATACTAATTAGTAGCTTAGTGACTAACTTAATCGAAACAGATATTTGGAATAGATATTGCACTAGATCCATTGAGGCGTAATTAAACACCTTAATATAATAACTTTGGAGGATAACACCATGAACAAGAATATCAGAGTTCTCTTGTATACCTGCTTTATAGTGCTGTCATTTGCAATGTCAAATACGGCAGTATCAGCTGCACAGAAAGTGCTAACTATATCCATGGATGCTGGAAATGCTGGTCAAGATAGTTTTAATCCTTTCACCACTAACAGAACAAATAATGTTTACTACCTGATTTATGACCGACTGGTCGAGATGGGCGCCGATGGCGTAATTTACCCCCATCTACTCAAAAGCTGGAATGTATCGGACGATGGTTTAACCATTACTTTTAATCTACGGCCCGAGGTGAAGTTCCATGATGGTTCGGATTTGAATGCAGAAGTGCTGAAATGGTTTTTGCAGAATCTCAGTACAGGAAAATCCAAATATATGGTAGCAGCGGTTGATACGATCGATATCAAGAATAGTTTAACAGTTGTTTTAAACCTAAGTCGACCCGACCCCAACATCCTATATAACTTCACATCCTCGTTTACGGGTATACCGAGCAAAAAAGCAGTGGAAAAATACGGTGACGACTACGGCAGAAAGCATGTTGTAGGTACCGGGCCATTTAAGTTTGTTTCGTGGAATCCTGGTGCAGAAGTAATTCTGGATAAGAATGCCTCATATCAGTGGGGCTCACCTCTATCCGATAATCAGGGTCCGGCCCATATCGATAGAATCGTGGTAAAAGAAATTCTGGAAGATTCTACCCGCTTCCTTGAGTTAAAAACCGGCGGTGTCGATATCCTTGAGAGCGCCCCTACGCTTTTCCTGGATAAAATTAAGGACGATCCGAATACTAACGTCATTTCGATGGCCAGTAATAGTAACTTTCAATTGGTCATGAATACCAAACGTGAGTTATTGAACGATGTCAAAGTCAGACAAGCCATCGCCCTGGCTATTGATCAGGAAAGTATCTTAAAAGCTGTTTTTCAGGGCTTCGGTAGCCCGGCTCACACTTACTTAATTGACCGATTGCCTGCCCGAAAGGTAGATAAGAAATTTGAAATCCATTTTGACCTTGCGAAAGCTAAAGCGATTCTTGCCGAAGATGGCTGGGTAAAAGGGAGCGATGACATTTTGGAAAAAGAGGGTAAGAAGCTATCGCTAACGCTTTGGAGCAAAAGTGAATCAGCCGAGAGAAAGATCGCTGTCACCATTCAGGCGCAGCTTGCGAAGTTGGGACTTGATATCAAAATCGAACAGTTCGATCCCAGCTCAATCAAGGCCGAGTTCAAGAAGGGTAAGCATGACCTTGTTGTACGCTCTTACGGTTGGGATAACGCCGATATACTTGAATGGTTTTTCAATTCAAAACGGCCTGGTTACCCCAATGTTGCTATGTGGCATGACAATGAATCTGACTATTTAATGCATAAAGCGATGACGAGATCTAAAACTTCCGAAGAGAGAATCGAGAATTTCAAGGATTATCACGAGTATGTATTATCTCAGTTTCTTTGGGCTCCAATTGTTAATTCTGTGAAAAATCACGCGATTAGCACACGGGTGAAAATGCCGACACCTCGTTTCAAAATACTGATAGGGGCACCTATTATGGATATCACACTGGATTAGTCATCAAAATTATTGTTCTGCTACTACCTGGTCACTGTCGGTCGGGTAGCAGCGGTACAATCTAACTTAAATCGTTGTTTTAACGGGTAAGCAAACCTCAAACCTACTGGTAAATTAACGAGTCACAAAATATGTGGATTTACGTTCTTCGACGCACACTTTTATTAATCCCCATATTTTTTGTCATCTCTATCGTGGTATTTTCGCTAATCCACGCGGTTCCGGGAGATCCGATTGACTCTCTGTTAGGCCCCGGTTCACTGGCAGAAGACAGAGACATACTCGTGAAGGCCTATGGCCTGGATAAGCCATTACCGGTTCAGTACTACCTATGGATAAGCGCGTTTGTATCGGGCGATATGGGTCAATCGATTATAGAAAAGCAGCCCGTATCAGATATGATTTTCTATAACATACCATTTACACTTCGACTTGGGCTAGCATCCCTTTTCATTTCATTCACCCTGGGTATTTTAATCGGAATTATTTCGGCTTCGGCACGCAATACCATCATTGACTACATCGGCATGATCATAGCTTTGCTGGGAGTGACTGTTCCTGCCTTTTGGTTGGGTTTAATCTTAATGTTGATTTTTTCGGTGATGCTGGGTTGGTTCCCGGTGTCAGGCTCTGGTAGTTGGCAAACCTTGGTGCTGCCAGCAATAACAGTCGGCCTGGGAGGTGCAGGACTGATTGCCAGAATTACCCGCGCCAGTATGCTGGAGATGTTTAATCAGGAGTTTATATTGCTTCTCTACGCAAAAGGGTTGAGTCAATATTCGATTATAGTTAAGCATGTTTTTCGTAATGCGTTGATACCTGTAATTACAATACTAGGTCTGAGGCTAGGCTGGATACTTGGCGGTGCGGTTACGATAGAAATCGTATTTAGCCGCCCAGGGATTGGCAACATGTTGCTCACTGCACTGTATAGACGAGATTACCCAGTGGTTCAGGCTTCTCTATTGTTTCTGACAATGGCTGTCATCATCGGTGCCTTCATTACGGATATCATATATTCCTATGCTGACCCCAGGGTCAGAGATACCTATAAATAACAATAATCGAGTATGACATGAATCAAAACGATGGAATTGCAGATAAGTATCCATCCCCGGGCACAGTCATCCTAAAAAGGTTGTCTGCTAACAAAATGGGGATCATTGGTACTATTTTGATACTCACCTTGATATTGACCGCTACTTTCGCGCCGTTATTAGAACCGTATTCGTTTAAAGAACAAAATATAGAAAATATGAATGCGCCTCCATCCGAGAGCCACCTGCTCGGAACGGATGAATTTGGACGCGATTTACTCAGTCGGATTATCAGAGGTGCAAGAATCTCGTTCGTAGTCGGAGTGCTATCTGTGGCTATTTCAGTGATAGCGGGTGTTACTATCGGCGCAATTGCCGGTTTTTATGGCGGTATGATCGACGTGGTTCTCACCACTATGGCTGATTTAACCTGGTCGATGCCAGCAATATTAATAGCGCTGCTACTGGTCGCAATTATCGGCCCGGGTTTAGAGAGTGTTGTTCTTGCTATTGGGTTTTCGTATTGGGCGGAATATGCGCGCCTAATCCGTGGACAAATTCTGTCTTTAAAGGAAGCTACCTTCATTGAAGCGACCAGGTCACTTGGCGCCAGTGATTACGTAATCCTGTTTAAACATCTAATCCCAAATAGCATTTCACCGATTATTGTGGCGGCTACGCTCGGTATCGGTAACGCTATTGTACTGGAAGCTACACTCGGGTTTCTTGGAATGGGTGCGCAACCCCCTACCCCTAGTTGGGGCGCAATGATGAGCAGTGGTACTGCCTACCTATTCATTTCTCCCTGGGTGATTATTTTCCCTGGTTTGGCGATGATGATCACGGTGCTAGGGTTTAATTTGTTCGGCGACGCGCTGATCGACGTCCTGGATGTCAAAAATAATGAGGCAAAAACATGAGCCTCCTGAAAGTCGATAATTTAGCGGTAGAATTTAGATCTGATAAGAAAAAAATACAACCTATCAGCGGCGTGTCTTTTGAAATGGATGCAGGCGAGGTTCTGGGAGTGGTGGGGGAAACCGGTTCAGGTAAATCTTTAACAGCTCATGCAATTATGGGGTTAACCGCACTATCCGGTGGCAAAGCCAGCGGAAGTGTCCAGCTGGATAACAAAGAATTACTGACTCTTTCCAGCGAAGAGATGCAAACTATTCGTGGCGCCAGAATCTCCTTTATTCCTCAAAATCCAATGACTTCTCTGGATCCGGTATACCGAGTGGGTGACCAGATTGTGGAAGGCCTGCGAAAGCATTCAACAATCGACAAAAAAGAAGCCAAACACCAGGCCCTGGATATTATGGGTAAGTTGCGAATCCCTGACCCTGCCAGAGTATATTCCCAATATCCACATCAGTTATCCGGCGGCTTGAAGCAAAGAATAGTAATAGCCATCGGGTTAGTAACTAATCCCCAAATGTTGATTGCGGACGAGCCCACGACAGCGCTGGATGTTACCGTGCAGGCTCAAATTATGAATTTGTTTAAAGATCAAACAGTTGCGAGAGGGATTGGCTTGCTGCTGATAACACACGACCTCGGCGTGGTGGCCCAGGTATGCGACAGAATAGCAGTTATGTATGCGGGGAATGTCGTCGAATATGGAAAGGTCCGTGCAGTATTCGAAGAACCGAAACATCCGTATACGCAAGCCTTGCTGGCCTGTATTCCTGTCATGGGGATGGAGAAGGGAAGTCTATCGTCGATTAGTGGAAATGTACCGAGTGCCGAAAATTACCCACCAGGGTGCCGGTATCATACACGTTGTGCGTCCGTTATGTCGAAATGCAGGGAGCAAAAACCAGCCATGGTGATCATGAATAATGGAACCGGATCTGCATGTCACAAGTATTAAAAAGAAATGGAAATGACTACAGATAAATTTTTAGAGGTCAAAGATCTATCGGTCTCTTTTGATGTAAGAGGCGGAATATTCCTTCGAACTATAGGCGCGGTAAAGGCAGTCAATAATATTTCCTTTTCAATGTGCAAAGGGGAAATTTTAGGCTTAGTTGGGGAATCGGGCTGCGGGAAGTCAACGCTGGGCCGATTAATTTTGAGACTTATCGAGCCTTCCAGTGGCAGCGTAATCTTAGATGGCAAGGATATTCTAGGACTTAGTAAAAAAGATCTACGACAACAACGGGCTCACATGCAGATGATTTTTCAAGACCCGTTCTCGGTAATGGATCCTCGCTATACGATTTTCAGAAGTCTGAGCGAGCCTTTCCAGATCTGGAATATCAAACACAGCAAGGAAGAACGACAGCAAAAAATCAACAGCTTGCTGGAAATGGTAGAGTTATCACCGGAGCACGGTAGAGCTTATCCCCATCAACTGTCTGGCGGTCAAAAACAACGTGCTGACATAGCTAGAGCACTGGCGTTGACGCCTGATTTCCTGGTTCTAGACGAGCCGACTGCCGCGCTGGACGTTTCGGTTCAAGCTCAGGTAATCAACTTACTGGCACAGTTAAGACAGCAGATGAACTTAACCTACCTTTTTATTTCTCACGACCTGTCACTGGTAAGCTATTTTTGCGATAGGGTCATTGTCATGTACCTGGGCAATATTATGGAAACTATATCGGCTAGCATGGTCGGTAAACGGCAGTATCACCCCTATACAAAGGCACTGACCGACAATATATTCAGTACAACACCGGGTACCGGAGGATTGACGTCTATTCTCGAAGGGGAAGTTCCCAGTCCCTTCAACCTGCCTACGGGATGTGTATTTTTTACGCGCTGCAATCAGTCGCAGTCAATATGCCTAGAGAAAGTGCCAGATCTACAAAATACGCCGGATGGTGGCCAGGTAGCCTGTCACTTTCCACTGCAATAAAGTCCACGCAATTTATCAATCCTATCTAAAAGGCCCCGAAATGTTTGACATACTAATTAAAAACGGCACTTTGATCGACGGCAGCGGTTCGCCTGGATTCAAATCAGATTTAGCCATTAGCGATGGCAAAATAGTACAAATTGGTCCTTCGCTAGAGGCGCAGGCAGCGACAGAGGTCGATGCGACGGGGCTCGTCGTATGCCCGGGTTTTATCGATATACACTCCCATAGCGATGCCACAATTACGACTAATTCGCGAGCAGAAAGTAAAATCAGACAGGGGATCACTACCGAGGTAGTAGGAAACTGTGGTATGAGTGCCGCCCCTTTGACGGGCGAGTTTATGCAGGAAGTAAAGGATCACCTGGTTATTAATTCAGATTTTGGAAAACCCGACGAAATCGGCAAATCCTGGGTGACCTTTAGCGAGTATATTCGGCATTTGAATGAATTACCGTTAGGCGTAAATTTAATGCCCCTGGTCGGTTATGGAACATTGCGATCGGCCGTAATGGGCGTCAAAAGCGGTAGACCCGACGAAAAGGAAATGCAGCAAATGGAAGCTCTGCTAGAACATAGCCTGGATGAAGGTGCTGCCGGGCTATCTACCGGTCTCGAATATGTACCCGACTCACACACTAATGTCGAAGAATTGATTCGGCTTTGTGGTGTGATTAAACGCAAAAACAAGCTTTACGCCACGCATATCAGGGGAGAATCTCAGAATCTTTTCCCTGCTATCAAAGAAGCAATCCGTACGGGTGAAGAATCGGGTTGTAAGTTACAGATATCACATTTGAAACTGGGTGGAAAGTTTAACTGGGGTAAAACAGATGAACTTTTTGAGTTGCTTGAAAATGCGCTTGCCAGAGGCGTACGGCTTTGCTGGGACCAATATCCGTATGTAGCCTGGGGTACCGGCCTGGTTGATTATATTCCCAGTTGGGTAGTATCGGATGGCCATGAAAAAATTGTTGAGTATTTAAGTGACCCCGTGATGAGAAAACAAATCAGACAGGAAATAGAAGACGAGATAAAAACCGGCATGCATGCCTATAACACGGCGCCCTGGGAAAACGTGCAGATCGCAATGGTAAGATCTGAAAAATATAAACACATTATGGGGAAAAGAGTTTCTCAAATCGCTGAAGAACTGAATATCGATCCGCTTGAATTTGTATTTGACCTTTTGGTCCATGAGAAAGGTGCGGTTAAAACATTAGTATTCTGCATGGACGAGGCAGATATCAAAACTATCATGTGCCATCCCAATACCATTATTGCCAGCGATGCCCGGGCTCTCGCCACTTATGGAGAGTTACACAAGGGCAGTACTCATCCACGCTATTATGGTGCCTTTCCGCGCATTTTAGGAAGGTACGTGAGGGAAGAAAAAATATTATCTCTGGAAACCGCCATTAAAAAAATGACCTCAATGCCAGCTGGCATTATGGGTCTGGATACCCGGGGCACTCTCGCTCCAGGTAAAGTAGCCGATGTAACAATTTTTGATCCCAACACAATTGCCGATCTGGCAACTTTCGAAAATCCGCACCAATACTCAAGGGGCATTGAGAAAGTAATAATCTCAGGAAAGGTCATTATTGATCAGGGCATCCATACTGAGCAAATGCAGGGACAGGTACTCAGATAATACTCTACTCTCGGCTGAGCTATCGAATCAAGAAGGAAAATACTGATATGGTTAATGCTTAATCAGGTTCGATAACTCATACTATCAATTGCGTGAATTTTACGCACTATGAGTGGTATGTGCGCGAAGAGCGATTTAACACGATACAAGTTACATGACCGCTAATTCTTGATAAGCCTATAAAAGAAAGGGAATTTTCAGCACTGAGGGTAGATTTTTTAAGTGTGGCATACCTGTTGCATTAATCGTTTAGGTACCTGTTACACTGTGTTTAATACTTTATGAGTATTCGTGGCTAATAATGTATTCAGATAGGTAACAGACTTTCATAAAATAAAATAGGAGACCTAACAGCATGAGACATTATAACAAAACTCTGCTGACAACAGCCTCTTTGGCGTTGATCACAGCGTTCGTTTTTCCATTATCCGTTGTACAGGCTAAAGAACTGCGTGTCGGATATACCGAGGACGCTCTAACTTTGGATCCGGCAAATCACCGTAAACGCACCACTCAGTCTATCATTCGAAATATGTATGACGGACTGGTAACCCGTGATCCAAACATGAAGGTAGTACCCCAGGCGGCCGAGTCCTGGAAAGCGATTAATGCAACAACTTATGAAGTAACGCTACAAAAAGGTATCACCTTCCACGATGGCTCTGCGATGACTTCAGCCGACGTCAAATATACCTTCGACCGCCTGACCAAAGATGGTGCTGTTGGTGGTCAGACCAGCCCCAGGAAAAGTCTGGTTGGCCCTCTCAAGGAAGTACAGATTATTAACGACAGAACGGTTCGCTTCATTCTGAGTGATCCCTGGCCCCAGTTCATGGCCTTCATGACCTTACATGAAATCGTCAGCAAGGACTTTGCAGAAAAGCAGGGAGCCGAGGGCATGGGAACCAGTGTCATGGGTGCAGGGCCATTCAAATTGGCCAAATGGCGCAAAGGTGATTCGGTGATCATGGAACGTTATGATAATTATTATGGCGGATCTCAGGATTTAAAACCGGTTGGAAAGGCCTGTGCCGAGACCGTTATTTTTAAGGTGATCCCGGAAAATGCGTCACGCGTTTCCGCTCTGCTCGCCGGGGATGTTCATATTATCAATGACCTGCCCCCTCATACCGTTAAACAGGTTGAAAACAATCCAGACACCCGGGTTATGGCTGTTAATAGTACCCGTTCGACCTTTATCGCATTAAACAACCAGGTGAAACCATTCAACGATGTACGTGTGCGTAAGGCTGTCGCCCATGCACTCAATCGCCAGCTGATTGTCGATAAAATATTGAATGGAAATGCCAGCCTGATCAACGGTATTCTCGGTCCTGATGCATTTGGAAAGAATAAAAATCTGCCCGAGTATAAGTTTGATATCGCCAAAGCTAAATCACTGCTCGCACAAGCAGGATATCCAGATGGGCTTGACGTAACCCTTGATGTTACCGGTAGCGGCAAAGATACCGGTGAAGCCATTGCATCGCTACTCAGCAAGGCTGGCATTAGAACCAAGGTTGCGGTGGGTGAGTCATCTCAGCTTAAAGCTCGCTATCGCACCAAGGGTAAACCCATCGAT
>Ga0224506_10001255_pt1 | contig 18306 bp, 17 predicted proteins | sample SF_Jan12_sed_USG_2_FD_169108 | JGI IMG/M metagenome (GOLD analysis project Ga0224506, IMG submission 169108) | Sediment microbial communities from San Francisco Bay, California, United States - SF_Jan12_sed_USGS_8_1 | ecosystem: Environmental > Aquatic > Marine > Sediment | place: USA... | reverse complement strand
CAAACACCAGCGCCACAGCCGTCAGGGCTTTTTCTCCGCCCGACATCAGCTGGATATGCGAAATCCGCTTACCCGGCGGACGGGCCATAACGGTAACACCGGTATCCAGCAGATCTTCACCGGTCATTTCCAGATAAGCCTGGCCACCACCAAACAGACGCGGGAACATTTCCTGAATCCGGCTGTTAACGTGATCAAAGGTATCTTTAAAGCGGTTACGGGTTTCTTTATCGATTTTTGCAATCGCCTCTTCCAGCGTTGCTAACGCAGAGGTCACGTCATCATTCTGACTGTCCAGATATTCTTTGCGTTTTAACTGTTCCTGATACTCGTCAATCGCCGCCAGATTGATAGGCCCCAGGCGCTGAATACGCAGTGTGACTTCATCCACTTTACGCTGCCAGTCCGGAATTCTTGGTGCATCCTCTAGCGCTTCCAGTGCCGCTTTGATCTCTTCAACAATCACCTCGGACTCAGCCATTTGTTCTTTTACGGTGAGACTGCGTACACGAATTTCCTGTGCATTTAATTTACTTTGCTCAAGGGTATTACGAACCTGCTGGCTCTTCTGCTCATGCTCATGCCTTTTTTGTTCCAGCGTGCGCAGTTCATTATCAATTTTACCCAGTCGTTGTCTGGCTTCATTGAGTTCGTTTTCTACCAGTAAGCGCTGCTCTAAAAATTCAGCCAGTTCTTCTTCTAAACCTTTAATCGGCTCATTACCCAGTGCCACCGTGTTCTGAATTTCACCGCGACGCTGTTGCTGCTGTACCAGCTGAGTTTTCATGCGCTCAAGATTTTGCTGCAGGTTGCGACTGGATGTGCGCAGGCCTTCAATTTTAATCGCCAGCTCATGCACAGACTCACGACTGGTGCGTGCTTTCTCACGACCTTCCTGCAATATGCTCTGAATTTGTTCTCGACGCTGGCTTAACAGCTCATGCTCGCGACCCAGCTCATCAATTTGGGTGACGGCTTCATTGCGCTTACGTCTGGCGTCTTCGATGCCTGCGTTTTCATCTTCCATCTGCTGATGAATTTCCTGCTCTTCATTTAACAGACTTTCTTCGCTTTTCTTTACCTGCTCTAAACGCGCTTCACGTGAGTTAATTTGCGCCTGTAGTTCGGCATGCTGCTGGTGAATCTGGTTTTGTTCGGCCTGCAGGTGTTCACGCTGCTGTTCGGTTTGTTGTAGATGTTCACGCCCGGCAGCCAGTTGCTCACCTACCGTTTCCAGTCGCTGTTGCTGAAGTGCTACTTCTTCGATTAACGACTCAATTTCTTTTGCCCGTGAGACGATACCGGACTTAGCATCAGAGTCTTTGGCCACGCGCAGCCAGTTTTTGCCTAACCAGATGCCATCTTTAGTGATGATGGACTGGCCATCAGCTAAGCCGGCACGCTGTGACATGGCGCTGTTTAAGTCATCGGCAATGCGTATATTGCTGAGTAAAGGTGCCAGATCAATATCGGCCGTGACTTTAGATGCCAGCCATTCGGCAGAAGCATTGCCTGCCGGAGACCCGCTGGTTTCAATAAAGCTCAGCTGACCGCTTTCAAAGCTGCCCAGTACCTGATTCACCGAGTCCAGCTGATCAACACAAACGGCCTGTAGATAGTGGCCCAGCGCTGTTTCTACCGCGACATCCCAGCCGTCGTCGACTTTTAAGTGCTCTACCAGACGCGAGTTAGCGGATAATTGCTGACCTTGCAGCCAGTCGACCACTTTTGTATCTTGCTTGCCCAGCGCGGCTTTTTGCAGCGCTTCCAGTGATGTCAGTTTGCCTTGCGACTCGTTTAACTCACGTCGCACCTGATCCTGTTGCTGTTGTAAGGTAGCATTGGTTTCACGCACCTGGCCCAGCTCTTCCATCACGCTTTCACGTTTAATAGCCAGCTCTTCTTTAACTGCGGCAACCGCCGTCAGTTCTGTTTTCAGAGCGGCCAGTTTTATTTCAGAATCGGAACTGTTTAAACTTTGCTTTTGTTCGGCAATGCGCTGTAAACGGGTTTGCATTTGCTGAATATGACGTTCCAGCTGCTCCATGCGGTTACGCTCTACCTGTGCAACCTGAGCCGGCTCGGCTGACCGGCGGTTATAATCTTCCCAGTCGTTCTGCAAGGTGTGCATGGAATCTTCCGCTTCCTGCATGGCGGCATTATCAATTTCCTGTTGCTCGCGGCGCATTTCCAGCTCAGGCTCCAGCTCTTCCAGCTGTGAGCCGGCCATTTCCAGCTGTTGCTGATCCTGCTTAACAGTGTTTTCAGCTTCTGCTAACGACTGCTCAAGGCTTTGCAGTTCCTGAACCTGACGCTGGTGCATTTCTTTTTGGTGCTGGATCGACTGCTCTCGTCTTGAAATATCAGCACCCAGTCCATAGTAACGGCCCTGCACTTCATTTAACGAGCCATTGGCTTCGACCTGATGCTCACGCTGTTCTTCCAGCACACTTTCAGTGGCACGCTGGTCAGCAACCACCGCTTCAAGGCTGGTTTCGTATTCCCTGATGGTTTGTTCACGCTGCTGCACTTCCATTTGTAAATCCATCCAGCGTAAATACAGCAACTCGGCTTTTAACTGCCGCTCTTCAACTTTAAATTCTTTATAGCGCTCGGCGGTGCGCGCCTGTCTTTGCAGATGTGACAGTTGCTTTTCAATTTCTTCACGCAGGTCGTTTAAGCGGTCCAGATTTTCACGGGTATGACGAATACGGGTTTCGGTTTCACGCCGGCGCTCTTTGTATTTTGAAATACCGGCGGCTTCTTCAAGGAAGATTCTGAGTTCTTCCGGCTTGGCATCAATCAGGCGGGAAATCATGCCCTGCTCGATAATGGCATAACTGCGCGGGCCTAAGCCGGTACCAAGGAAAAGGTCGGCAACATCACGACGACGACAACGGGTGCCGTTAAGGTAATATTTGGAGGTGCCGTCGCGGGTTAATGTGCGTTTAACCGATATTTCGTTATAGCTGGCAAACTCACCTTCCAGGGTGCGGTCTGAGTTATCGAAGATCAGTTCAACAGCGGCCATGCCGACAGGCTTACGGGTGGCTGAACCACTGAAAATAACATCATCCATAGATGCACCACGTAAGTGCTTGGCAGATGATTCACCCATCACCCAGCGAACCGCGTCGATGGTATTGGACTTACCGCAGCCGTTTGGTCCGACGATGGCTCCAAGATTACTTGGCAGGTGGATCGTCGTTGGATCAACAAAGGATTTAAATCCTGCCATTTTAATTGTACTTAAACGCATATATACAAATTTCCCGCACAACCTGTCTTTTAGCAAAACAGGTTATTTCTTATTATCAGTAACTACATACTATGGAATACGCGTGCCGGCCCCATAAAATCACCCGTGACAGCTAATCGACCACCCGGCAGACGCGAAAGCACAATATTATATACGAGGCTGGCACTTGCATGTAGTTATTTATCATATTAGAAAAGGCTTTTATTCCTATAAAATCAGTAACTTATAATATTGATAATTTTTTTACTGAAAAAACCATCCTGCACACACAAGCAACAATAAGAAAACTATTTGTAGGCGCCGAAAATGCTATAATGGGCGGCTTTACCGTACAAATGAGACCGTCATGTCAACTAAACCTTCTAAAGATCTGGAAACTTTCGATAACCCTAATCCAGGACGTGATTACACCATCCGTATTGATGTTCCCGAGTTTACCTGCCTTTGCCCTAAAACAGGCCAGCCAGATTTTGCAACCATTCATATTGAATACGTGCCGTCGGCAAAATGCGTTGAATTAAAAGCCCTGAAAATGTACATGTGGTCTTACCGTGATGAAGGCGCTTTCCACGAAGCGGTAACTAACATCATTCTGGATGATCTGGTTAAAGTCACCGAGCCTAACTTCATGCGGGTTAAAGCCGAGTTTTATGTCCGTGGCGGCGTTTATACCACGGTTATCGCCGAGCACAGAAACCCTGACTGGGCTGTTCCGGAAGTGGTCACACTGCCGTAAACAGAGCGCATTGTGCAACACACCTTCATCGGCATTGATCTGGGCACTTCTGGCTGTCGAGCCTGCCTGATCGATGACGATAAAAACCTGTTACAGGAAGCCCGCCGCGCCTTTCCACAACCCAGCATACAGGGTCAGAGAGTCGAACAGGACGCCGCTATCTGGTGGCAGGCCGTTACAAGCGTTTTAACCGAGCTTTGCCAGCACCCAGCCGCGCAGTCACTAGTCGCCATTTCGGTCGATGGCACGTCCTCTACCGTACTGGTCACCGATGAACATTATCAGCCACTGGCAGCGGCACTGATGTATAACGATGGCAGAGCAACTGAACAGGCCAGACTCATCGACTCAGTTGCACCGCCTGAGGCATCGGCAGTGCGTTCGGCAAGTTCCGGTTTAAGTAAACTACTGTGGCTGTTAGAGCAATTTCCTGACAGCAGAAAAATGTGCCATCAGGCGGATTACATTGCCGGCAAACTGAGCGGGCATTACGTCAGTGATTTCAATAACGGTTTAAAAACCGGTTTTGATCCAGAATCACAGAACTGGCCAGAGTGGCTGTCTAAATTACCGATCCCCGCTGGTATGCTGCCCGATGTTTACGCTCCCGGCACGCTAACTGGCAAACTGACCGCCGCCAACAAAAGTCGCTTTGGCATCAGTAACAGCGTTTATATAGTCGCCGGCACCACCGACTCGATTGCAGGCTTTCTTGCCACCGGTGCCAGCGATATCGGTGACGCGGTGACTTCACTTGGCAGCACAATCGCAATAAAACTACTGAGCCCGGTTGCCATTAACTCGCCCTCAGAAGGCATTTACAGCCACAGCATTAATAATGCCTGGCTAGCCGGTGGTGCATCGAATGCAGGCGGCTCGGTGTTAACGGCATTATTTGATGATGCTACATTACAGCAGCTGAGCCAGCAGCTTAACTTTGAGCAGTCCACCGGGTTAAACTATTACCCTTTAACAAAAACCGGCGAACGCTTCCCTGAAAACGATGCCGGTAAAGCGGCCTGCCTGAGCCCAAGGCCTGACAGTGATGTTGAATTTTTACAAGCCATACTCGAAGCCTTAACCGCCATTGAGAAAAAAGGCTATGAGGTGTTAGCCCAAAAAGGCGCACCGCTGGCTAAAAAAATATTCACTGTCGGTGGAGGCAGTAAAAATATAAAATGGATGCAACATCGCGACAAACAACTGCACGGCCAGGTCATCAGCGCCAAGCATAGCGAAGCCTGTTACGGCAGTGCTTTATTGGCCAGACAAGGTTTTATAAAAATGAACAATAAGGAACAACCGAGCAATGATTAGTAGCTTTAGCAACAGCTTTTTCAGCGTCTTTACATCTGTGCTTACTTTATTTAAAACTGAGCTACGGCGTTATGTCATTATGCCACTGATGATTAATATCGCTCTGTTTTCTGTCACCATCTATTACGTTACCAGCCAGTTCAGTAGCTGGATGGACAGCATTTTACCGAGCTGGTTAGACTGGCTTAACTGGCTGATTATTCCGCTGTTCACGGTCACCATTTTAATTGTTGTATTCTATAGCTTCACCATTGTTGCCAATATTATTGCCGCGCCGTTTAATAGCCTGCTAGCAGAAAAGTATGAACAGCTACTGCGTGGCGAAACAGACAAACAAAATCATGAGACTACCGCTCAGCTTATCAGCAGAACCATCGCGGCAGAGTTTAAAAAAATCAGCTACATACTCCTCTGGCTGATTCCGTTACTGATTGCTACCTTCATACCCGTGATCAACCTGATATCACCGTTCTTATGGGTACTTTTTGCGGTCTGGATGCTGTCACTGGAATACCTTGATTACCCGATGGGCAACAACAATCTGCGCTTTCCTGAAGTGAAACAAACCGCACACCGGCAAAAAGCCATGACGCTGGGTTTAGGCAGCGGTCTTTTTATTCTAACCACCATTCCGTTTATAAACTTTATCGCCATACCGGCCGGTGTTATTGCAGCCACCAAAGTTTATATCGATCACACTGATAAAAAGGCTTAAACAATGGATGACAGAATTACCGATTTGGAAATCAAACTCATGCATGCCGAGTCGCACATAGAAAGCCTGAACACCACTGCTTTTGAGCAGCAAAAACAGATCAACGATTTAACCAGGCGTATAGAACTAATGCAGGAATATATTAAAGGGATTGGAAAACAAATGACTCAAGCAGGAGATACGGTAGAAGAACCGCCGCCACCTCATTATTGACAATATAGCTGACACCATAGTTAATAAACGAGATGAGCGGCGTTCTTTGATAACACCTTTAAAACCTAATAATTACCGCAACTTGCAGAAATTATTAGGTTAAAAAAAGCATCATAAAACTAAATCAAAATCAGCTTAGCGAAATCGACTTAGTTAGCAGGCACCTGCTCAAGACCATCAAGGAAACGACCAAAAGTAGATCTGATAGCAAGCTGAGCAGCTGCCACATCAATTGACCCATCCTTTAACGCCGCTATTGTACTTTCAATTTCTCCAGCCGCTGGTATAAGAATAAATTTCATATCAACTTGGCTTTGATGAGTATATGCCTCAGTACCCATTAACTCTAGAACAGTATTAGAAGCATATAATTTTATACCTTCTTGTCTGTCACTTAATTCACTATCTGATAGACCCTGTACCAGTTCATCTGCAACGCGCATTTTGCTGGATACCGCATCTGATATATCCGCAGCATTCTGAAGACCCAGGCTCAGTCGCGTATTGGCCAGTACTTGCGCCGGTGATAAACCACGACCAGCTTCCAGACCAGACTTTATATTTTTCTTAGTACCTATAGGTTTAAGCTGCGCTAATGCAGTACCAGCGACAGAAGTAGTAAATAAACCAAGCAAACCCTGTATTATCATACGTCTTTTCATTAAAAATTCCTCATATATTAAGTGTTTTGAATACTAGACTTTCTTTTAATAGCTTTGTAATGACTACTTTTCGACTATCCCAATCTATATCATCATTAAACTCGCCAATCTTCTGATTATTTCTTTCGAAAATCAGATCAATCGTCTTTTTAGCAGCACCAGGAAATATTATTTCCCTTGCGCCCGAGCTTACATGGACTTTATTGTCTTCAGATTTTGTTATCTCAATAGTATTATGCCGGTGCGGCATAATAATATCCGTCTTCTCTAAAACAATACTCTCCAGTGACTGATTTAATAAATTAGCCGTTCTAGGTCGATAGTACTGATGAACGCTGCTCACATGCCTGTTTATTACTGCCTCTATATCCGCAAACCCCTGAAGTTGTTTCAACTTACTTTCAAAACCACTTTTTACAGATTCACGATCAGATGCTAGTAAGGATACTGACGAACGCCAATCAGCTTCTTTATCAGATATCAATTCTATATAATCAAGGAAAAAGCTTTTCCATGTATAAGGCGTTATACCCAATGTAACATGAAGTGACTTTTCATTTGATGCGCTAGCAGAATGCATAACGCCACGTGGTATATAAAGTATATCTCCCTGTTCTAAAACAAATTCATCAATAACATTTAATGCATCAACACAATCTTTTTCAAATTTATAATTAGGCTGCTCTAAAGGCAGAGGCAGTGCTTCTTTATAAATTTTCCAATCTTTACTACCCTCAACCTGTATTACAAAAACATCATGGGTATCCCAGTGAGTATTGAATCCTTGTGAATTGGGGGGAGTAAGGTAGATATTGGTCTGAGCCCTTAGCTGAAGGTCTTCAGTTATTCCTGAACACAACAGTCTTAAAGGTTCAAAACGATCCTGTAGCGCATTGAATATAATTGTCGCGCCGTCTGCAAACAAACCAGCTACTTTAACGGGATCAACCAGATCCTGTTTCCATAAATAGTCAGATTTAGAGACGTCATCTTTAGAATTTACAACAGTGATATCTGGAGCCGTTAAACCATGCACACCGACCATTTCGTCTAACTTTTCGAAAGAAATTAAATGAGAAAAGCGAGCAGCATTTTCTGATTTAATATGCACATGTTTTTTCTCATAGTATGACGATTTAAAATCATCGATACTAAGCGGCTTAATTAGCTCTTCAAAGAAATTCATTCAAAACAAACCATATTTAATTTATTAGTTTATAAAATTAATCAATCAGAGTCACACGCATTACCGGAATCAGTATCGTAAGTTGCTACTGTATTATAAGGATCCGTATCCCATGTTGCAGCAGTATTACCATAGTCTGCATCACATGAATCAGATGGTGAACAACCGGTTAAAGCAGCGGCTGCCGCTGCCGTTGCTATTACCGTACCTGCCGACCCCATTAAAAACTTGCGACGATTGACATCTTTAGTTTCAATATCTTCTGCATTTATTGATTCTTTTTTTTCATCATTACTCATGAAGCAGTTCCTTAAATCAGTTTAAAAAATTCACTTATGTAGTCATTCTGAAGGCAGAATAGCAAACCTACGATGATGACTAATCGTTACGCTCCATCGTTAAATTCATTCATTTTTAAAATCTTTAATAGTATTAACTAAATGCTTTAATACTATTAACTAAGAACCAGCCAGTAATACTAGAAAGCCCTTATTAATTTAAAAATTACATACAACCCAACAATTTCAATTATTTTAAAAAGTAAAATAATATGCTATTACGGAATAGCTTTCTATATCAAATCCCGCAACGATCATCCCTGATTTAGTTAAATACAGCGTAATATGTAAGGATTATAATAAACTATTAATAAAATTAATAGTTTTAATAAAACCGAAAACAAGACTTTGATCACATTCCTAATAAATTAGAATTAGGTTATATACTTATATGTGTATTGCTTAATACAAACTAAAGATCTAACCTTACCGAGTTAATATACGAGGTTAATTAATCGGAAGAAAAATGGATAATTATAATAAACCAAAAACAACTCTAGAGATTTCTGAACCGCCTTTTGTTGCACCCTGTCATCAGTTAACAATGGACGCACCTGTCCGCTGGCTTAAGTTAGGCTGGCAGGATATCAAAACGGCTCCCAAACCCAGTCTGACCTATGGTTTTTTAATGCTGGTATTTAGCTATCTTATTGGCTTTATTGCTTATGAGTTTGGCAGTTTTTATATGCTGATGAGTCTTTTATCCGGCTTTATATTTCTCGGGCCAATTTTAGCCATCGGACTTTATTCGATTAGCTGCCAGATTCAGGTCGGACTGAAACCTGTTCTTGGCTACTGCATCCGTGAAGGAAAGCGTCATCTTGGTAATGAAGGTTTTTTTGCTGTTCTGTTATTAATTGTTTTACTGATCTGGGCCAGAGCCACTTCCATTATTCACGTTTTCTTTCCGATTGATGCTGACCCTAACTGGGATGATTTAATTTTATTTTTAGCCATCATGGGTGTTGTCGGTACTATCTTCGCTTCCTTTATATTTTGTATCAGTGCTTTTTCGCTGCCGATGATTATGGACAGAAAAGTCGATATGATCACGGCAGGGATCAGTAGTTTTAACGCCGTGCTAAATAATAAAGCGGTGATGCTGTTCTGGGCTTTTTTAATTGTGTTAACCATTGCGCTGAGCTTTTTAACCGGCTTACTGGGTCTGGTTGTTTTATTACCGCTGATAGGTCATGCCACCTGGCACGGTTATCAGGAAACCATTGATGCCTCTGCCTGGCCTAAGCACGATTAAAATCGTGAGTCTAGAATCTAAAGTCTAAAATCTTTTGACTTTGGACTCACGACTTTAAGTAACCTGAAAGGTATTCACAAATTCTTTCTGGTAACCAATATTTTGGTCTGAAAACCGAGCCGCTAACAAAACCCACATGACCACCATAGTGGCTGACTTCAAGTGTTACCCCGCTTCCCAGCTCTTTTTCCTCAGGGATCACATCCGCTGTCATGAACGGATCATCAATGCTCTGAATGGCCAGTGTCGGCTGTGTAATGTATTGCAGGTATTGTCTGGCGCTGGATTGTTTATAATAATTTTCGGCCGAACCAAAGCCGTGTACCCGTGCCGTGAAAGCATCATCAAACTGCCAGAAGGTTTTTAATGATTTTGCTTTGTCTTTTGACAAATCAGCCAGCGATATAAAATCATGCTGGTCATATTTTCTAAGTACATTTCTGACCAGTCTTTTCATTAAGTGTTTCTGGTAAACACGGGAAAAACCTTTATCTATCCTGTCTGCACATTTATCCAGCTGAATCGGTGCGCAGACGGAAACAGCTGCCTTTAAGGGTGAGTCCTCTGCATACTCCGCCTGTAATTTAAGCAGCATATTGCCACCTAATGAGTAACCGACTGCAGCAATAGGCGCACCAGTATAGTGCTGCTGCAGATATTGAATAAGATATTTGGCGTCTTCTGTTTCACCACTGTGATAGGCTCTGGCTAATTTATTTGCGCGCCCTGAGCAGCCCCTGAAATGCATTAAAACAGCGTTCCAGTTTTTCTCCTCCAGCGCTTGCATAATATGCTGAGCATAGGGTGAATTGATTGAACCTTCGAGACCATGAAAGACCACCACTATCGGCCGCGTATCATTGAAATCCGGTTGCTTATTCCAGCATAAATCCACAAAGTCACCGTCTGGCAAACTCAGTTCCTGCCAGTGATATTTTTTATGATTCTTTTTATGTAAGATGGTGGGTAAAAGTGTTTGTAAATGAAAATGCGAGAAACCGACAGCAGGTTTGAAAGCACTTTTAATAATCAAAAGAGGGTCCTTACGCTGGAGTTTTAATTATGACTTGTCTGACTCATCATATACCGACATAACCGTTTTAAGCTCGCTTAGCAGCTGTTGTTTCTGCTCATCATTCAGCTGATCGAGACCGTCAACTTTGTTCTTCTGTTCGAGACTGACAATGACATCTCTGACCACTGTGCAGCCCTGTTTGCAGATTAACTCTAAACATTCACTGGTTGTTTTATATTCAGACATCAAATAATCACTTTAACTTACCACTATCCATTATTGTCCAAACCAAAAGGCCAAATCCTTTTCTAGAAATTCATTATACGGAATATAATGAGAACCATCACATGAGAATGTTAAACCAACCATGCCATTGAAAATATTTAATGATCCGGAGCGCAGATAAATATTTTCATCTGCATAGCGTAACGCTTTCATGGTTTTAAAAATCGCTTCTATTTTATCTTCTTCTACAATCGCATCTTGCGGATATTTACAAACCGGATAGGCAAAACAGATATCCGGATCCATCAGTGTTTTATAGTCCAGCAGGCGGTAGCGAAACGGGTCTTCCACCAGCCACACCGTTGCACGGCTGGATGAAAAGTGAATTTTACCGTGAAAAACACCATGCTCGGTAATCAACTCCAGCATCAGCGCGATAATATCATCGATATGCTTATCCAGCCTGCTATCAACACGCGTTTGCGAAAACAAACTGCCGCGTATTGCCGGGTCACCTTTAATTTGTTGCCAGGTCGTCGGCTCGGCATAAAGCTCACGTGTTAAAGGCAGATCACGTAAATCGAAATCCACACCGATAAAACCTAATGTTTGCCCCTCAGCACCAATTCTCTGCACCGCCGTGATCGAAGGCCGGCGTGCAGCCAGACTGATATACGATTCAGATAGTAAACAACCGTAAGCCGGAACCACTTCATTCATGTACGGCCGTTTAGAGCGGTCACGAGCATAATGATCGGTGAGCAGACCTTCATGGCTGGCGTTATCACATATCTGCAGACCATTGGTATCCATCACATACAAATACTTGGCATAAGGCAGTTCATTGATAAACGTCATCAGTAACTGATTGAGCAGCTTCCTGTCAGGCCAAACGGTTGAACACTCTCTGGCCAGCTCTTCCAGCGGCGTACTGATCATGCCGATCAGCGCATCTCGCTGACGATCTATTTGTCGTTGTAAATCAGGATTCATTAGCAAATATTAACCTAGTTATTGTTATATTAGTATTTAATAATACTATTCTTTCATTTTTATGAATGTTTACCAGATTGTAGTCTTTTTATTTCAAACCGTCCCGGATGCAGCCTGCATAGAGTCTCTGCATCAACCGGCAATGCCTGATCTGAGACCAATGCGGCAATAATTTCTGCCGATAAAAAACCGGTTGTCAGCCCTCTGGAGCCATGCCCGGCATTAATAAACAGTCCGTTATGATAACTAGCTGCAGGATAGCCGGATGCGGGTTTACCTCTGGATAGCTCAGCATAGTCTTTTTGATAACAAGCCATATCCGGCACAGCACCAACCAGTGGCAAGCGGTCAGCCGTCATCGCCCGGGTCGATGCCCTGCCACTGTCCGGGCCGGTATTTGAGACAGTAGCTGGGCTGTTACCTGCCTCAGTTTCAATACACCCGTCTTTACTCAAGTGCTCGCTTTGCGCCAGACTGTTATTAAACTGTTGTAAGTTAAGTAAATGATCTTCCGCACTGATCTCCCTGCCGCTGTCACCGCGTTTAAAGCTAGCACCGATCAGAAGCTGCTGCCCATCAACAGGAATCCCATAGCCTTTATCACAGATAACCGTTTTTAATTTACCCGCCAGTGCTGACTGCAGATAACTGACCTGCCCTCTGACAGGTTGTAGCATCAGCTTCTTAGTTTGTGCAAACTGGGAGGCCTTTTCAGCATTACAAATAACCACCGCTGCAGCACTAAAATCGCCATCATTCGTTTGCAGCTGCCAGCCTGTCGCCTGTTTCTGCAAAGCACTTACTTCGGTATCAAAAACAAATTTAATCTGTTGCCGGTAGTGTTTACACAGGTTTTCACACAGTGCCTGCGGTGTAATAAAGCCCGCCTGCTCCAGCCATAGCGCATCGCCACTAATCTCTACCCCGGCGAATTGTTTTGCCTGCGCCGGTGTCAGCTGAGAGATCAGACCTTCTGGCCAGTCGGCTAAATAAGATGGCGTATCCTCTGCCATTTGTAGCACACCGCTTTGCTGCCAACCAGTAGCGATGCCTGCACTGTCAAACTGCTTTATTCTCCGCAGCGCAAGAAAAAAAGCCTGCCAATAAAACCGGCTATCCGTGTTTTGCTGTTTATCAAGCCGTGGCATCACCACACCGGCCAGATTACCCGAAGCCCCGCTTGCAACCGAATCCGACTGTTCCAGCACGGTCACTTGCCAGCCATTTTCCAGCAGGGCTATAGCGCTTAATAGCCCGGCAATACCGGCACCAATGACAACAGCCTGTTTGCTTTGCGGTTTAAAACGCGGGTATTGAAACCATGGTTTAAGTAACTGAACTGGTGCGACCTGTTGCAATACACCGGTTAACATATGGCGCTTTGTACCGAATGCCGGCGTTTTTTTCATTTCAAAGCCAGCCTGTTGTAAGCCGCGCCGTACATCACCTGCTGCGGTAAATGTGCTGATCGTAGCCGCTGGTTTCATTAGCCGTGGTAACTGTCTGAACAGATCGTCCGTCCACATCGATTTATTTTTAGAGGGTGCAAAGCCGTCCAGAAAACATGCATCTGCTGACGCCATCAGCCCGGAAAACTGCTCACTGGCATCACCGAATAATAATAACAACTTAATCCTGCCGCTAAATAATGAGCAGCTGTGAAAACCACTGAGCATCGGCGGGTAAACATCAACCACCTGCTGAATAAAATCACGATATTGCGGCCATATCTGCAGCTGCTTTTGCATGTCATTTATTGTCAGCGGGTATTTTTCCACCGATATATACGTCAGACAGGCATTCTCATCAGCTGTCTTAAACCACAAGTCCAGCGTGCAATAAAAATTCAAACCGCTGCCAAAGCCTGTTTCCAGAATGCTAAAGTTCTGCTGATTTAACCAGGCTGCCGGTAAATTATTCTGCTTTAGAAAAACATAGTCGGTCTCTGCGACACCATCTTCTGTGGAATAATAGATATCGTCATAATGACAGCTGACAGGTGTCTGCTCACGCCAGTCTATCTGGGCGTTTGCAATGTTTTTGATGCGGCGTTCTGGTATTTTTTTCATAGCGTATCACGCTGTTTTCTAGACAACTGTATTTGTTTCATTAATCAATTATACTATGCGCAAGTGTGCTGAACTGCGTTATTCGAGGTTCGATATGAAAATCAGTGAAATGAAAAACCTGGGGCCTAAAAGCACGGAAATGCTGGCAAGAATCGCTATTCATAGCAAGGATGAACTTGAGAAGACCGGCGCGGTGGACAGCTACCTGATGCTTAAACATCAGGGTTTCAATGTAAACCTAAACACCCTTTATGCACTTGAATCCGCTTTGCTGGATATTTATAGCCGGCACCTGAGCAATGATATCAAGCAACATCTACAGGCGGCTATAAAAGCCCCTAAACTGTAATCAGATTTTTTATCTATGCCCTCAGAACTTAAGCTGGCTTATCGCCAGTGCCAGCAGATTGCCAGACAACACTACGAAAATTTTCCGGTCGCCTCTTTTATACTGCCAGCAAAGATCCGCGCCGCGGTAGCGGTTGTTTATGTCTTTGCCAGGCGTGCAGACGACCTGGCGGATGAGGGCGATGCAGGTAACGAGCAACGTCTGGCACAGCTCACTCAGATGGAAAATGAACTGCAACAAACCATAGCCGGCAATCTGCCTGATGATTTTTTGTATCTGGCACTGGCTGATGTGATCAAACGGTTTCAGATCCCGACTGAATTATTTTTTGATCTTACCTCAGCCTTCAAACAGGATGTGGTCAAAAAACGTTACCAGAATTTTGGCGAGCTGATGAATTACTGTCGTCGTTCTGCCAACCCTGTCGGCCGTTTAATGCTGCATTTGTTTGCCCAGGCTGATGAAAAGAATCTGGCGCTATCCGATGGTATATGCAGCTCACTGCAACTGATCAACTTTTATCAGGATCTGTCACAGGATTATCATGAGATGCAGCGCATTTATATTCCGCTCGATGACATGGAAAAATTTGCCGTAACAGAACAGCATTTTGCCGAGGGGAAAAACGACAGCAACATGCAAAAGCTGATGCAATATGAATATAAGCGGGCGGAACAACTAATGCGCGCGGGCGGCTGGCTGGGTAAAAGACTGAGCGGACGTGCCGGTTTTGAGATCCGCCTGATCATAGCTGCCGGCTCAAGAGTACTGAGCAAACTAAAACAGCTGGATGATGTATTCAGTCGCCCTCGCCTCGGAATCACGGACTATGTCTGGATTATCTGGAAAGCAGTGCGCAAAAAATAATCAACTGCGATAGCGATCAAACTCGCCAGCCTGCTAAAGGCATAGTATCATTCACTTTAAATAACAGCTTATAAGATAATAAATGACACCCGATCAATATTGCCAGGAAAAAACTGCAAAAAGCGGTTCCAGCTTCTATTACAGTTTCCTGTTACTCCCAGAACAAAAGCGCAAAGCCATCATGGCATTGTATGCATTCTGTCGTGAAGTAGATGACGTGGTGGATGAAATTACTGAGCAGCAGGTAGCCCGAGTAAAGCTTAGCTGGTGGCGCGAAGAAATTCAGCGCCTTTTTCATGGCCAGCCACAGCACCCGGTAACACTGGCGTTAAAGCCCCAGTTAGGTCATTTTAGTTTTGAAGAAAAATATTTCAACGACATCATTGATGGTATGCAGATGGACCTGGATTTTAATCACTACCAGAGTTTCAAAGATTTATCTGACTATTGCTACCGCGCTGCCAGCGCCGTTGGTTTGCTGACAATCGAGATTTTTGGTTACACTAACCCGCAAACTCAGCAATATGCACACGACCTCGGTATGGCACTGCAGTTAACCAACATCCTGCGTGATGTGCGCGAAGATGCGCAGCGTCACAGAGTTTATATCCCGCAGAATGAATTAGAGCAGTTTGCTGTTAAGCCCGAAGATTTTCTGCAAGCGCAAACACCGGACAATATTAAAAAACTGTTTAAGTTTCAGGCCGACAGGGCCAGAAATTATTACCGGCAGGCTCTGGAAAAACTGCCAGAGGAAGACCGCTTTAACCAGCGCAGTGGCATCATCATGAAAACGATATATGAAAGTTTGCTTGATGAAATTGAGCTTGACGGATTCCGCGTTTTAGAACATCAGATAAAGCTCACACCGCTGAGAAAACTATGGCTTGCCTGGAGAACCATCCGCAAGGAAAAAACACACCATAAAAACTATAAAAAACTGCATGCAAAATAAAATTCATAAAATACCTGAAAAACCGGTAGTTATTGTTGGTGGAGGCTGGTCCGGCCTTGCGACTGCCTGTTATCTTGCTGAACAAAACATACCGGTTACTTTAATTGAATCTGCCAAACAACTCGGCGGGCGGGCACGAAAGTCGACCAGCCGCACTCAGATTCTGGATAACGGTCAGCACCTGATGTTAGGTGCTTATAGCGAAATGTTAGACCTGCTTCGGCGCATCGGCATTAAAGAAGATGATGTTTTTTTTCGCAGTCAGCAGCACCTGAAACTGCTTAATGCAAAGTATTTACATACCATTCTCGATTTAAAACTACCTGCAATGGCCAAACCCTATAACCTGTTGTTTGGCTTATTGTTTTCTAAGGGACTGCGCTTTAAAGAAAAATTAATCGTACTTTACCGCTTTGATAAATTACTCAAAACACCCGTCCCTGAAGATAAAGATGTCAGTGTAACCGAATGGTTAAAAGATGCCGACCTGCCGACTAACTATATACTTTTTTTAAATGCTTTGTGTCTGGCAGCAATGAATACATCAGCTGGCTCGGCTTCTGCTATGAGTTTTCAAAACGTACTCAATGAAACGTTTAATGGCGAACAAGGCAGTACGGACCTGCTCATTCCGGCGGTCAACCTTGGCAGCGTTTTACCGCTGCCCGCCAGCATTTATCTAGCTAAAAAGCAGGCCAAGGTTTTAAACCAGACAAAAGCTACCTCGTTACAACTTGACAACAATACAGTCACCCATATTGTTACAGCCGATAAAACTTTTGCCGCATCAGCCGTAGTGCTGGCAACACCAGCACATATTACCAGCCAGTTACTAAAACCCGCTGAAGACTGTAATGAGCTCTGTCATAATCTTGACCAGTTTCGCTATGAATCCATTACCACAGTCTATTTACGATATAACGATCACTGTCAGATTCCTGAAAAAATCATCGGCCTGACAGGTTCGCTTTCTGAGTGGGTATTTGACCGCAGTGTTGCCGATCAGCCCGGTATGATTGCTGTCGTCATCAGTTGCAGTGACAGTCACCGTGAAGTGGAGAATAAAGACCTTTGCCTGACCATCAGAAATGAGCTGGCAGTGGTCTTCCCGCACTGGCCAAAACCCTCTGCCAGCTGGGTGATACGTGAAAAACGCGCCACTTTCTTGTGCACTCCCGAAGCCAATCAGCACCGTCCCGGATCCGCAACACCGCTGGACAATCTGTTTTTATCCGGAGATTATTTAGCCACTGACAAGCTCTTTTTACCTGCCACATTAGAAACCAGTATCCGTAATGCTAAAGCCAGTGCTGAAGAAGTGGTAAACTACCTTAATCGACAAAATACTGACCCTACAATCTAAGAAGTTCTTACATGACCTACTCAGCTGATCCATCTGCATTACATAATAAAATCATTCTTGTAACCGGTGCCGGTGATGGCATTGGAAAAGCCGCTGCCAAAGCTTATGCTGCACATGGTGCCAGCGTTATTCTTTGTGGAAAAAACGAGAAAAGTTTAAATGCTGTGTATGATGAAATTGAAGAGACTGGCGGCGCACAAGCGGCTGTACTGGCTATCGATTTTGAAACCGCTATACCGCAAGATTATAAAAACCTCGCCACACTACTTGAAAATGAATTTGGCAAACTGGATGGCTTGTTAATTAACGCCGGCTGGCTGGGACATTCAGCACCTGTTGCACAGTATGAAATTGAAACCTGGTTTAAAGTCATGCAGATTAACCTGAACGCGCCTTTCCTGTTAACGCATCACTTGCTGCCTCTACTGAATAAATCTGAATCCGCATCCATTGTTTTTACCCTGGATGAAAAAGATTCTGCCTACTGGGGTGCTTACGGTGTTTCAAAGGCTGGCCTGAGCAGCTTTATGAAAATTCTCTCTGATGAACTCGATACTATAAGCAGCCCGGTTCGCGTCAACGGTATCAAACCAGACAAAGTACGCACCAAACTCTATATGCGCGCCTATCCGGGTGAAGACCCGAACACGATTAAAAAGCCGGACGATATTATGGAGCAATATTTATACCTGATGACTGATGACAGCGCTGACACACACGGTTCAATCATCGAGGTATAAATCACAGCACTGTCTATAGTGACACGGATGTCAGCAGCTACCATAAAAG
>Ga0224506_10001254_pt1 | contig 18329 bp, 17 predicted proteins | sample SF_Jan12_sed_USG_2_FD_169108 | JGI IMG/M metagenome (GOLD analysis project Ga0224506, IMG submission 169108) | Sediment microbial communities from San Francisco Bay, California, United States - SF_Jan12_sed_USGS_8_1 | ecosystem: Environmental > Aquatic > Marine > Sediment | place: USA... | reverse complement strand
GCTAAAGAGATCATCAAAACAAATGGACCTAAACAACAAAGTAATACTATAAATGTACCAACATTTCCAAGTATATGAGTACTATTATGCCCATAATAGCCATGATGACGTCTTCTTGAACCAGAATAATAAGGATCATTACCATAATATGAACTACCATAATAAGTACGAGAACGATGAGAGCTGTAAGATCTTCGAGAACCTCCTCCGCCGTAGCTTCGAGATCCTCCACCACCCCGAGAACCTCCTCCACCACCAGAGCGTCCTCCACCACCTCTAGAGCCACTACCACCTCTAATGATTAACCCCTCCTAAAAGCCATGGTTAATCGTGAAAGAAATGATACTTCCTTTGATAAACCTCCCATAAGATCCATAATTGTCACTACACCAAGCAATTTTCTTTCATCATCTACAACAGGCAAAACAGTGCATTCAAACTCGTCAAATAATTCTTTTACTCTTGTTAAATCATTATCAAGTTTTAACGGTGGAGGTGCAAACATAATATCTTTTGCAGTTAATTGCTTCAAGTCTTTCTCTTTTGCCACACCCTTTGATACAATATCAAAATCATCCAAAACACCTAATACTTTTTCTTGGTCATCGATGACCACTGCATCAGGGATTCCATTTTCAGTTAATTTCTTTGCCACTTCTACGACAGACATATCATGAGTAACTGTGATATACTCATCTTCAATGTGTAAATCAGATACTAGCATCATTTTGTTTTTGTCATCCCCTTATTAAAATATATCTCAAATTAAATATTAAAATTCATCTTAATTTTAATTTAAATGCAGTATTAATCGATTTTTTAGTATCCAGAAATTCTTCCACCATCAATTGGTAGATTAATTCCAGTTACATATTTAGCAGCATTAGAAGCAAGATAAAGAGCACCTAAGGCAATATCATCAGTCAAACCGAATTCGAGCATAGGTATACTTGATTTCATATTTTTTGCAACGATATCTTCGTTAATACTTTGTTTTTCAGCACGTGATTTAATCAATGATAATAACCGTTGAGTTTGTATAAAACCAGGTAATATATTATTTACAGTTATTCCAAAAGGAGCAAGTTCTCCAGCTAAGGTTTTTGACCAATTGGCAACAGCACCTCGAGTAGTATTAGATACACCCAATCCGGGTATAGGTTGTTTTACAGAAGTTGAAATTATATTGATGATCCTGCCATATTGTTCAGATTTCATACCTTCCACCACAGTCTGAGTTAGTATATGATTACAATATAAATGCATTTTTAATGCAGATTCAAAATTACTAATATCTGCATCTATTAATTGACCACCAGGAGGTCCTCCTGTATTATTAACTAAAATATGAACTGGATACCCCTTTTTCATGTATTCATCTAATTGTATTTTCAAATTAGTAGGATCCGAAAAATCAGCTACTATGTATTCATGAGTCTGGGATTCATCCTTTTGTAAAATTTGAATGGTTTCTTTTAATTTTGATTCATCTCTGGCAATTAAGATTAATGATGCTCCATATTCTGCAAATTTTTCAGCAATTGCTCTTCCTATACCCTGTGTAGATCCACAAACAATAGCCCTTTTATTTCTAAGGAAAAAGTCCATAATTTAATATTACATATGTTTTACTTTAACTTTTATAATGAATTAATAAAAAAACAAAAGCATTTCTTCTTTGTTAAGAAATGAATATGATATCAGTTAAATTATCACAACCCCACTTTTTTGAGTGATTCTTTTTTCTAATTCATCTAATTTAATTTGAAACTGATAGGTTTCTTTATACTTCCTAAAACCCATTCTTTCGTTAATTGCCAACATAGGTGCATTTGAATTAGCATTATCTGTATCAATAAATTTTACACTTTTATTAATTTTCAACAGCTCTTTGATCATTATGGCTTTAATTCTTTTACCCAATCCTTTTCCTCTATATTCTTCTCTTACAGATGTCAATCCTTGTTTTACCATCTCTGGTAAATCTAGAGAATATCCTAAATTTGAAAAGCCAGATAATTGACCATTTGATTCCTCAAATATTCCGGTTAATGAAATTTTATTCATCAGTTTTATTTCTGCCTCTCTTTGTCTGATTGTTTCAGGGGTAAATATCATTTGGCCCACCTCTAAATCATCCATTGGGATTTGATGTAGGGTTTCAGTCATAATATCAGCCACCCTTTCAATATATTCTTCTGGAATTTCATTAAATACATGAAATTTAGAATCTGGAGATGTGGCTTCTCCATCTAAAATCCATTTATCAATTAAGCTTGAATCAAGATCGGATATCGTTAATCGATTAACTGAACCTGCTAATCCCATAATACCTCCAAATGACTCAACAAATTTAACTGAAGCAGGATAAATTGAGCCACCCATAATTATTTCTTTCTGATTTGATTTGAGCTCAGTATAGAATCTTTTGAGAATCGATGTTCCAATACCGAATCTACGAAAATTGGATAATAAAGTAATGTCACAAGTACCCAGTGACTTGTTATTTTCATATGAAGCAGAAGACTCTTTAAACCAGCCATAATAGCAGAATCCGATAAAATCATTTGAACTGGAATATATTTCAAATAGAAAAACATCAAATTCAGGTGATTTTAATTGTATGCGTAAGTTATGTTCTGCAACTTCGTCTGATTGTATTGGATCATCAGGAGTTACTTCATCATGTAAAATTCTTCTTAAATTATGAAATCCTTCCCAATTAAATTCATTTAGATTTTTGGGATCTATTTCTACTAATTTATAGTCCATACAACATAATATATTCCAAAGTATAAATAATTATTCAATTTGTAAAATGGCAGTATGTATTTTAAAATTATATACTTATAATCCAAAAGATTATTCATACACTATATAGTGTAATATATTTTACTACATAATAATTGTTATAGTACCTATTACTACGCAAACAATACCTAAGAATTGTTTTTTTGATACTTCTTCGTATTTAAACAATATACCAATAATACTTGCGATAATTGGATTGGTTGAAGAAATTGGTGTTGGAATTGCTGCACCAATCATTTGAATTGCAATGAAAAATGCAGATGCACCAATCACCCATCCAATGATACCACTAAGAGCCATAAATTTAAGAGAATTGTGTTTTGAAATATTTGATCTTTTTGATCGTTCTATTCTTGCATTTTTTGACGAGTAAAATACAATTAAACCAAAAATCCCAATAATCAAAATTCTAATTCCAGTGACACCCATTGCATCTGTTCGGCCATCTAATAATATCAATTTCACCAAGTAAACAGAGATTCCCCAACAAGCAGCTGCAGTTAATCCAAGCATCAAAGCTTTATGACTATATGTCCCAGAAATATCACCCCCAGTGATTGTGATTACACCTAGAATAATAATGATTGTACCAAGAATTATAGTTGGTTTTATTTCCTCCGTTTTTGATATTATTAACATAAATGTAGTAAATAAAGGATATACGGAGACAATTGGTTGTATTAAATTTACAGGATAATGTTTCAGAGTATACATAAATATACTATCACCGATAATAATTAACATAGCAGATATCAAAACATAAATTATGATTTCTGGTTCTAAATATACTAGGATCCCATTCAAACCCTTCCAAATAAAAACAATAAGGAATAAAATAGGTGCTGTGAATAAAGATCTTAAGAAGAGAGCATAAAATGGATTTTCGTCAATCATACCTTTTCTAACTATATGAGCATTAATTCCCCAGCTAATAGCTGCAACGAAAGATAAGACGACACCAATGATTAATAATGACATTACTTACATATTTGATAAGTTATGATATGTACTTAAACTCAATATTATAGATCAGATGATGAATATAATATTTAGTTTAAAACAATAAAATATGAATTTGGAAATGAATGATTAATCATTAATCGATTTTCATGAAATAATTTAATTTTACCTAAGTATAGCAATTTCCAAGCTTCAACAACAAATATATGATTCAACAATATCTTCTGATAATGATCTTATACCCGGAAAAATTGATTTCATTTAAGTTTATATGTGAAGTGTTTTTTAATCAATTGAAAAGCAATTGGTTGATTAGAAAGATCTTTTCCTTTGGAAATTGCTTCTTCAAATTCTTTTTCTAGTGAATTACGAAATTCAGTTAGAAATTCATTAAATTTAATGTGTAATTGACTATTACTTTTTTCAGCATGAATTACAGCGATTACGCCTTTAAATTCTCTAAACAATAAAACTCCTCTCTCAAAGGAAATTTTTTGTATTGGTACTTGAATTATTTCCGTCATTAATTGATTAATAGCAGTAATTGCACCTGAAAATAAGATTTCATTTAATTTGTCCTTAACATCTTGAGAAACCGTTCCAAATGTATGAGTATAAATTGGTACACCTCCGGGATGAATAATAATAATTTGATAGACTGGAGGAATACTCTCTACTATAGGTTTAACAGGAGCATTTTTACCTGGTGGCATCGGTAGAGGTGATTTTGCCAAATTTATCTCAATCTGTAATTCTTTTGCCTGATCGACTAACATTTTCGCTAAATTTTGAAATACTATTTTATCTTGTCCTTGTTTAGTTGATGAATGGTTTAAAAATACTGTAGCTGCATCAAGATATTTGTGCTTTGCATTTATCAACTCATTGTTGAGTTCTAATGATTTTGCCTCTTCTACAAGTATCTGAGCTTCACGGATAACTCCATCAATTAATTTGTCTGAAGTATCCATTATACATTTAACTTAAATCAACATATTTCAAATTCACCAATACAAGTAAGATTTTTGATTAATTTTTTATAAAGATCACCTCTTAAATAGTAAGTGACATTATCTTTTTTCGTAAAGTATATTGATATTTTTATTGTAATTATTTAATTACAGGAGCTTCTTCTAAGTAGTAAAATAAACTATTGTAAATATCATCCAAATTTAAAGCATGTGATAATTCCATAACTGAACTGGTATTATCCCCATAACGCATATTTATCTCCTTTGCAATATTATTCATTGAAGTTCTAATAAGTTTAGAATCCCAATCACAAAAAACAGCAATATAATAATCTTCTTCCCATTGAATTAATATTAATCGATCTTGAAATTTTATCATATTAGGATACACTTCAGAATGGTAAAATTCAGTCATTAGCCCAGTTAATGCACTCAACACATTAGTAATTAAATAAGTAGAAGAAATACTTGCAAACTCATTAAATTGTTTTGAATATTTTAAAATACCTTGCTTGCTTGCTACAATAGACAAATATATATTTTCAGGCAAGGCAAATAATAATTTAGGTTCTAAAAGGATTGAATATGAAATAATTGACATGGATACTGTTAGTAAAATGAATGCATAACTTATTGATTTTCGATCAAAAAAACTAGAAATTATTAAGATGGGAATAATCCCAATCATTGATAAATTTAAACCTTTAATTAAATAGTTGATTTGTTTGATTAAAATCGCTTTATTTAATCTTTTAATATCAGCTAATAATATAATTAAATCATTATTAATTATGTAAATTGAAGATATAAGATAAATTAAATTTAATGCATCGATAATTCTAAATACAATTATTTGAATATCAACTTCGATTTGGTTATCTAAAAATAATAAAAGAAAATAATATCCCGCAATGAGAAATATTAAAGCTAGTAAGTAATTAATTTCTTTATCATTAATTTCTGGCTTTATTAATAATTTAATAAAAATAATAAGAAATCGAATTCCAAATAAAATTGAAACAGTACTAATAGTGGTCAAAATCATATAACCTCTTGCATATTTTTGATCAAAATTATAGATATAGGGATAATAATTTTCTTCGAGATAAATACATATAATCCAAATCATAATTGCAAAGATTGTTGAAATTAAGTATTTATGAGTTTCCAAATTTACTGTTTTCAAATTTTTAAAGAGACTAAAAAGCAATAAAATCATAACTATAATTGAAATAATCGCAAAAGTGGAGAATATAAAATTGTGAACCACATTAAATTTCTAAACAAGAAATAATTTAAGGATAAGTACTTGAAAAAGTTATATTGATGGGAAAATGTAGATAAAATGTGTGAAAATAGAATTAAGCTGTTGAATTATTATATTCAAATAAAATTTTTCTTCTAGCTTCTTCTAAATCAAATTCTTCAATTGTATCAATTTCAGTAAAAATTTTATGGAGTATATTTTCTAAAATTTTTCCTTTTCTATAAGCCTCTGCATAGGGTATTTCTGGATGATATGTGACCATAGAGTATTTTGAAACAATTTCCTTTGGATATGCTTCATATAACATATTTTCTGCTTTCTTTCTTAATAAAAATTGCTCATTCGCAACACTATTTCTCATTTCAAGATAGTTATCTAAAGAAAGTTGAGCTATAGCATCAGTGTTAGGTTTACGGTCTTTATACACCTCTTTAAATATTTGATCCCAATCTCCTCTATATTCTTTCAAATGGTGTATCAAAGACATGCAATCTTCAAACGCTGAATTCATCCCCTGTCCATAAAATGGTACTATTGCATGAGATGCATCTCCAAGTAGTATTAATTTATCCTCATAATACCAAGGGTCTGATTTTATAGTAAGTAATCGTCCAGTTGGATTAATAAAAAACTCGGAGGTCAGATTAGGCATTTTATCTATTACATCTGGAAAATATTCGTTAAATAATTGATTTACTTTTTCAGGAGTAGTCAGTGAATCAAAACTAATGTCCCCATTATGAGGAAAAAATAATGTACATGTAAAGCTACCATCTGTATTTGGCAAAGCAATTAACATGAATTCACCTCTTGGCCATATGTGTAGTCCATTTTTATCCATCCTGAAAGAATTATCTGGTCCCGCAGGAATTTCCAATTCTTTGTATCCATGATCTAAATAGGTCTGACTATAATTGAATCGACCTAAGTTAATAATAGATTTCCTAATTGCAGATGAAGATCCATCTGTACCAATTATAACATCTGGAAAAAGTTGTAATTTAGTTCCATCACTATCATTTTCTATCATCAATTCATTTGTTTTTGGAGTATACTTCCGACAATTATGATTAAAATAAATTTTCACATTATTTTTTTCTGCAAAATCAAGTAATTTTATATTTAAATCAGCTCGAGAAATTGAGAGATTGAATTCAGTTTTATCTTTCCCATATGGTTGATATGAGATTTCTCCATTGATATTATGAATTATCCTACCCGTAACTGGAACGACAATTTTATTTATTTCATCCATTATACCAATTTGTTCTAAAGCTTTAATTCCCCGATGGGATAGTGCCAAATTAATAGATCGACCTCCAGTAATATTTCCATTTCTCAGATCTTCTCGTCTTTCATACATCTCTACTTCATATCCTTCTTTTGATAATAGTATAGCAAGTAAGCTTCCAGATAATCCTGCACCTATGATAGTTATTCTTTTAGAGATCATTTCTAATCTCACTCAAATTAATCTATATTTTATATTGTTGATGTTAGATTATTCATTTATCAATTGTTTAATAATATTAACAAAATTGTAACAATCCATGAATGAATTATAAAGTGGAACTGGTGCAATACGAATGACATTTGGTTCTCTCCAATCACAATACACACCCTTGTTTGTTAGAGAATTGTAGATTTCCCTACCTTTATTGGGAAAAACCAATGACAATTGACAGCCGTGTTGGTTCGCCGGAGTAAGAATTTTTACTTTGTCATTAAGTAATTCATTAATTAAATACTTCATATAATCCCACATTTTGCGACTTTTGTTCAATAACAATATAAAATCGGCTTGATCAAATATTTCTAGAGAACTTCTTAAAGCAGCGAGTCCTAAAATTGAAGGATTTGAAACTTGCCAGCCTTCAGCACCAGGAATAGGATCAAAATCAGGTTCCATCAAAAATCGTTTTTCTTTATTATGACCCCACCATCCTGCAAAACGATGTAAATCAAGATCCATCATATATTTTTCATGAACAAATGCACCACCAATATTTCCAGGTCCAGAATTAATATACTTATAATTACACCAAACTGCAAAATCAACATTCCAATCATGAAGGTTAAGCTCAACATTCCCGACTGCATGAGCCAAATCAAATCCAACTTTGCACCCTTTTTCATGACCTAATTTGGTTATCTCTGCCATATCATAAACCTGGCCAGTATAATAATTTACACCACCTATAAGGATTAATGCAATTTGATCGCCATATCTTTCTATTTTATGCTTTATTTCATCAAAACTAACAATTTCATCAACAGCCTCAAGCTCAATTATTGCATCTGCAGGATTATAACCATGAAAACGAACCTGAGATTTTAATGCATAAATATCTGATGGAAATGGATTGAATCCAGTCAATATTTTATATCTAGATTTCGTGGGTGTATAAAAAGAAACAAGTAAGAAATGTAAATTAGCTGTTAAGGTATTCATTGCAACAACTTCTATTGATTTTGCACCAGTTAATTTACAAAAAGAGTCAGTCACATATTCATTATACGATACCCATGGATGAGAAGATTTAAAATGAGCTTCTCCACCAAATTTTGCCCATTTTTCTAATTCTATATTAATATACGATTTAAGTGACTTTGGTTGTAATCCTAGTGAATTCCCATTGAAATATATGCATGATCCATCCTTTCCTTCCGGAAAAATAAACTCATCTCTGAACTTGGATAAAACATCATGTTTATCCAGTTCTTCTGCAAATTCGTGTTTGGTAGAGAAATTATCTGACAATAATACACCTCCTACTTGCTTATTAATAATTAATTTCAAACCATTCTGAATAAATTACACCACATAGCATAAATTTATTTAATTCTATAATTTAATGTTTTATCAATTAGAATAAATTATAAATACTAATAAAAGCACATATATTCTTATGGCAGATGTCTTGGAAGCCGATGATAAGAAAATAAAAATATCACTGTTAGGTGTTCCAAGTGTAGGTAAAACTTCAATTATCAAAAGAATTACAGATGATGCATTTACAGAAAGTTATATGGCCACATTAGGAGCTGATTTTACATCAAAAAAATTAAGTATTCCATCTAAAACAGGAATAGTTGAGTTAGAAGTTCAAATTACAGAGATTGGTGGTCAAAGCATTTTTGAAGCATTGGTTACGAAGTTTTTACACGGTACCATATGTGTTATATTTGTTTTTGATTTATCTGATCCAAGTACTTTGGATGGACTTCATAGCTGGCTCGAAAAATTAATTATTGCTAATGTAGATAAAGACGTCGAATCTATTTTACTTATAGGAAATAAAAGTGATTTAACATATAACAAAGAAGAAGTGAAAATCAAAGCAAATCAATTTTTACAACATGCAGTGAAAAAAATAGGATATCCTATATTTAGTAGTTATATTGAAACTAGTGCGGCTACTTATACTAATGTAGAAGAAGCTTTTAATCTAATAGGTAAACATATTGTAGATAATTTGAAAAACTAAATTTAAATTTGTAATAAAATATGTAATTCTATTTTATTTATTCAAAGGTTGATAATTAATTTTATGAATTTAGTAATTTATTTACCGAGAAGTGTAAAATAATTTAAATAATTCGTTAAAGTAAATTTATGTATTGATATTCAATTTCACCAATTATTTCATTTATAATCAGCTATTAGGTATTTCTCCAAAATATAATCAACATAATAGAAGTTTTCTTAAATTAAATTCATTTATATTTGGAGGAAGTAAAAATGAGTAAAATATTACATGAAAATAGAAATTTTATTGTAAAATATCTTTCAATGATAGAATCAATCAAATTTTTATATAAATTCAAACAAAATTCTATAAATTATTTATCTAAATTAATGGAAGAAGAAATAGATATTAGACGAATTTCTATAAGAAACAGAGATTTATTTTTGATGAATCATCCAGAAATAGTCGAAACAGTATTGCATAAAGAATATTTAATTTTTGAAAAAACTATGAAGGGAGTTGAATTAGCAAAAGGTACATCAATTGTAACAAGTACAGGTGATAAAATAAGACAGAAAATGCATGTTGCTAGACCGAAGTTATCCAAATCATATTTTCCTGGCTATCTAGACAAAATGAAGGAAATTATGCAAGTTGAAATTGAAAGATTAGATATGTTAACACAAAATAACAAGGTAATAAACTTACACTGGGAATTAGAATACATTTTGCTGAGACTAATAGGTAAAATATTTTTTAGTAAGGAATTAGATGAAACTCATAGAATTCTGTGTTACGAAACTCATAAGGGATCAATAGGACTAAAGAGAATAGCACTCTCTGTTATTAATTTCCCAAAATATATTCCTTCCAAAGCAAATAAAGAATATTTAAATGCAAAGCAGATAGCAGATGAATTTATTAAAAAATTAATTGATGAAAGAATAAGTAGCACAGAACAACATGATGATCTGTTAAACGATATTCTTAATGAAATAGATGAAAAAGGAAATCCAGTTCCTGATGAATACAAATACAATCATTTGTTTACTCTCTTACCTGCTTCATTTGAAACTCCTGCAAAAGCACTATCATTTACAATTAATGAAATACTACGAAATGAGAAAATCATGTCAAATTTATTTGATGAATTTAATCAGATGGGAAAATATCAAACAATATCAGTAAATGACCTTGAAAACGCAACATATTTACATGGGTGTCTAAAAGAAGCTTTACGATTATATCCACCTATTTGGTTGCAAACTCGTAAGAATAATGAAGAAGTAATTATTGATAATGTACATATTCCCAAGGGCTCGATCATTCTGATGCCTCAATACATGATTCATCGAGATCCAAAATATTGGGAGCATCCAAATGAATTTAGGCCGGAGCGATTTTTACAAGAAAAACCACTAAAACATCCTTTTAGCTTCTTTCCATTTGGAGGTGGACCAAGCAGATGTGTTGGTAATCAATTTGCTTTCCAAATGATACCTTTAGTAATCCATAATTTATTAACTGAATTTGATATACAACTTTTAGACAAAAATAAACCAATTAGGATTGAAACAGGAATTACAATGTATCCAAAGGATGGTTTAAATGTAATAATGAAGAGGAAATTGAATGATACACTAAATAATAATAAACCAAACAAAGGAAAAGACAATAAAATCATATTAGAAAAAGAAATTATAGAATAATAATATTCAACATATTTAATATCATTAAATATTAAAAGTATAAAATTATTGGTTGATTATGCCTTTTAGTTTTAATTCAGTTGCTAGAATATATGATATTATTTTACCCAAAAGAAAACCAATTGAATTTTTAAGCATATTAGATCCAAAAATAGAGGATATTGTATTAGAAATTGGAGCAGGAACAGGTAGAATTGCTAAGTTTTATGTGGATGATGTGCATGAATTATATTTATTAGACCCAGCAGAAAAAATGTTAGAAAAGGCTATGATTAAAGTCCCTACTGCTATCCCAGTTATTGGATTTTCGGATAAAATGGAATTTAATGATGATAAATTTGATAAAATTATTGGATATGATTCCTTACACCATTGGCAAAAACAATCTAAAGGATTACAAGAGGTGTATAGAGTATTAAAGCCAGGAGGAAAACTAGTATTGGATGAAGTTGATCCGTCTAATTTTCGGGGAAAAATGGTTGTAATTTTTGAAAAAATATTAAGAATGGGTTCTAAATTTCATTCACCTGAAGAATTAACAAAATTATTGACAGAAATAGGTTTTACACAAATTAAATTTGAAATTATAGGGAAAGGTATGACTTATGTTATTTCGTGTGAAAAATAGCATTAAAAGACAATAATTAGTTTAAATTTAAAGCATTAACTTTCTTCAAAATTACTTAATTTGGATTTTTAATTTTTGTTTTTTCAACTTGTATGAAAACTTCTTGATACCACATGACATACATAGAGGAATATCTGTGTTCATTTCATTTTGACAATTTTCACAATTTTTGAATATAAATAAATTTGAATTTGTATGAAGTAAAATACCGTTATCCATAATAATTATACTACTAATAGATATAAAAACATTCTGTATTTGTTACCCCATACATGGTAACAATTAACACGTGGTTAACCATTCCCTTTCTTTGTGTTTTATACTAAATCATTTAACTGTAAGCAACAAATTAATTAATTTTTTTGAAATTTAACAACATAAAGACAATTACTTTATTTGTATTCAACATTCAATGAACTTATAAGTGTCCAATTCTCTTCCAATTTTATATAGCATAAAAATTGCTCCAAATATATCAGAATCTAAATTTAAAGGAACCACAATTGTGCATTATTTCTTTGATGAATATACAAATGAAGTGAATTTAAATTATAATGATTTAGAAATAGAAAAAATTAGAATTCATCCAGAAGAAACAGAACTTTCATACACATTGGATCCAGAAAATAATATGATCCATATCTCATTAGGAGAAGAATTTCATGGTCAATTCGCGATAGTAATTTCTTACACAGGAAAAATTAGAGATGGAATTACTGGCTTGTATAAAAGCAATTTTGTATTTAAGCAAAAAGAATACACTCTCATAATGACTCAATGTTTTGAAGAAGAAGCAATGTCAATATTTCCTTGTATAGATAATCCAATGAATAAAACTATTTTTAATTTAGAATTAATTATTGAAGATCACCTTGATGCATATTCAAATGAGGGAATTCAAGAAATAAATTATTTAGATAATAAATTAAAACAAGTAATATTTAAATCTACACCAAAAATGTCATCATATCTATTTTTCTTTATAATTGGAAAATTAGAACACATTGAAGATAAATCAGCCGGATTACCAATTAGAATTGTATCAACACCAATGCAAGCTACACAATATGGAAAATTTTCATTAGATTTTGCCATAAAATCATTTAATTTTTGTAAATCTTTTTTTAATGTAGAATATCCATTATCAAAACTAGACCTTATTACAACCAAGGATTTTGTATATGGTGGAATGGAAAATTTTGGTGCGATTGTAATAAAAGAAAATCTATTATTTAGATATCCTACTACACCTACAAATCAAATTAATGGTATAAAGCAAATTATTGCTCATGAAATATCTCATCAATGGTTTGGTGATTTAGTTACTCCATCAGATTTCAAATATATTTGGTTAAATGAAAGTTTTGCAATCTATTTTGCTTACCAAACTATGAGTGAAATTGAACCAGAGTACCCTCATTGGGAAGATTTTCTACTTGAACAAACAAAGGTTGCACTAACAGCAGATGGACGTTTGAATACTGTATCAATAGAATTACCTAGTAATGAGAGGGTTTCATTAAATATTAAATCAGCTCCAATTATATATAATAAAGGAGCTACAATAATAAGACAATTAGCATCTTTTATGACACCAATCAGTTTTCAAGAGGGATTGAAGCAGTATTTTAAAAAACATAAATTTTCTAATGCCAAAAGTGAGGATCTATGGAACTCATTAAATCGTATAACTGATGTTTCTATTATTGATTTTATGAAAAGTTGGGTTCTGCAAGAAGGATATCCAGTCGTTAAAGCAGTTAGGATTGACAATAGAGTTCAACTTTCACAATCTAGATTTTCATATCTGCCTAACAATAGTACACAAAACTGGCATATACCAATGCAAGCAAAAATATATGATAAAAACAAAGTTGTTCAAGAAATTCAAATGCCAATGTCAGAAACAGAGTTGTCCTTCATAGTAAAAGAAGATCATATATTCAAGATTAATCCGGATTTTATAGGATTTTACAGAACACATTATCAAAAAGAAGAATTGGATAAATTAGGCCCTCTAATTAAAAATAAAATTTTATCCCCAATAGATAGATGGTCAATAGAGAATGATATATATTCGTTGGTGAAGGCTAATACCTCAAACTTATTAGACTATTTGGATTTACTGCAACATTATGATGTTGAAGATTCTCGTTTAGTATTAAATGATATAAAAGATAATCTACACGAATTGTATCTATTTACTGAAGGGGAATCCCTAGAATTGGTGATTCAAAAAGGGAGACTATTTTTTGATAAAATACTATCTCAATTTGATTTAAATGGTATAATTGATTCTCAAGGAAATTCGACATTTATTGAACTACTCTACATATCTGCATTATTCGGAGTTGAAAAATCAATAAATTTTGGTATTAAAAACTTCAATGAATTGGTAGGTGGAAGTGAAATATCTAATGAAATCAAACCAGTGGTCATCAAAATTGGTGCTCATGTAACTAATGAAATAGATTGGTTTAAAGAAAAAATACGAAATGCTAAAAACGAAGCAGAAAAGCTAACTTACATTGAAGGCCTTTGTTGTATATCGGATAAACAAAAGATTTCAGAAGTAAAAACATTCATCATCGATGAAATAGCAGATAGCTCCAAGCTTAATACCATCAAATATTTTGCAAAAAATAAGTATGCAGACAATTTATGGAACTGGTTTAAAGAGAATGACGAAAAAATAGGAAAATTACATCCAATGCATTATCAAGGGATATTAGGACACTTAGTACCTAGAGATATTAATAATTTAGACGATATTCAAATTCAAAAAGAACAAATAATTAAAGAACGACCATATATTTCAGATTTATTTGAAATTTTAATAGAAAAACTACAAATCAATATCAATTTAAGTAATTTATAATCATTTATTTTTTACATACATTCAACAATTTATCTAAATTTGATAAAATCATGATGTTTATCTACTAAATCTTATTAATTATATTAAATTTGTATATTTGTGGAAAAATTAATTTTATCGAATATCATTAAAAATTTAGCTATAGGAAATATACTACAATTTTTTGTTATATTAAGATTAATTTACTTATATAAAGTTGATTACAATGTTTCAATTGGATTTGACTTGTTATTTATGATGTTGTTTCTTACATTTGATTTATGGGCCACTAAGAATTATTTATTGTGGTTCGTTGGAACTCCTAAACTAATAAGACCATATAAAGATATGACTTATTTTTACTTAATATTTAGTACATATGTAAAATTCGGTTTGGTATTAGTTACGCTAGGTTTTTTTCCAAACTCAAATGAATCTTTTGGTATACCAATAATGTTTTCATCTTTAACATGGGGTTTTCTTTTCTTTCAAACTCTAAAACATGAAAGAATGCGAAAACATGAAAATTCATTAACGTATCTTGCATATGCAAATATGAGTACTTTTTTTGGTTTGTTTCATTATTGGTTTTTATTTGCCTCATTAATTGTTAAAATAATACTTCCAATAATTTCTACATTAATATTTATTAAATGGTATTTAGATCAACAAGCTGTTGAACTTGAAATTTCAAGTCAAAATAAAAAACAAAAGAAAAAGAAGAAAAAGCAAACTAGTGATCCTGTGAAATAGGAACATTTAGATGAATAAAATTAAATTTAAACTCTTTGTGATATTTATATAAATGATACTACCACAAAAACAATTGAATGATTACTTATTAAATACAAGTGATTTTACAGTAACAGGAAATACTTGTCCTGAGATTAAGGGAGCACCAATATCAATCCAATCTCCATCTTGCAACATAATTTCATCAATCGCTAGTAAATTCTCATTTATTGAAGTTTCACGTCGAATTACATTCCCTACAGAATTTCCTATATCTCGTTGAAACACCAGTATAATTGGAATGTCATTTTGGATTGTATTAGGCAGGGCTGCTTCAACTCCTTTGGCAAATATCTTCAAATGATCATAAGATGCTCTAACAGGATCATCAAAAAATAATGCAATTACCTGTTCTCCTTCAATTAAATCAAATCTTCCAAAGGATTTTGTTATTTCTTCTTGAATATGCTCGACATTCAAATTTTTCCGATCGATATCAACTCGTATTGCAGGAATATTTCGGATTGGAAAGTCTAAATTTGGATCTAAGTAGCATGTAGATCCTGAAATTGTTAAGCTATATGCACCTGCACCAATTACAGTAGCTCTAATCGTATTATCAGGTTCAATTACTTTATATTTTAAATTGTCAAATTTATTTCTCAATTCTATGGCCAAATATTTACCCAAATCGTTATAATCATTTCCAGAATTATAAATAAACTCAGATACTCCTCCTGAAAAAGCAATTTCATCGATGGTATAATTGAAATCTAAGTCGCCTGTCATCATTAATTTTTTAGCTAATTCGGATGTTGCTGGACCATTTACTACCTCAATTAATGATTCAGCTAACTTACTTGCAATTTTAATCATATCGGCTTCATCAATCTTATCACCTAAATTATAATTTAGATTAAGTTCATCCATTACCCATCTTGCAGGATCATCAATTCTTGTTATAATTAATTCATCATTTACTGCTACAAGTCTACCTCCAACGGATATACAAGATGTGGATACTACCTGACCATTTGTGGAGATTGCACAATTTGAGGTACCTCCACCAATATCAACAGATATAATCGTTTTTTCTGTGTCTAGAGACCTACTAGTAATACCAGAACCCATTGCAGCTAATAAACTTTCAAAGTTAGGTCCAGCAGTTGCAGATACAAATTTCCCACTATCTTCAGATAAATGCTCGATAATCACATTCGCATTTGCTTTTTTTGCAGTTTCACCAGTAACTATAACAGCACCTGTATCGACATCACCTGGTAAAATACCGGCTTTATCAAATTCAGATTTGAAAAATGTTTTCAACTCCTCAACGTTAATTGTTTTTTTGTCTATAAGTGGAGTATCAATAATTGTACCCTCATATACAATTTCTCTATTGGAAACTACATATCTTTGAAATCCATTACTTCTATCTTGAGATAGTGTTAATTTAGAAAAGATTAGATGACTTGTAGAACTTCCAACATCAATACCAACTGAGAGAAGCTTTATCTCTTCAGATGAAACCATAATTACACTCACCGCAATTTAACATTTAACCCTAATGAATCTACTAATAAGTCTATGAAGATACCTTTACATATCTTAAAGCAATTCCTTTTAAAGGGTTGTAATAAATGTTAATCTACATCAAACTGCTTATGAATAGAATATTTACGGAATATGGAGAATAGAATCGATTCTCCCCAATCATTGAAATATTGCATTATTGAATGCTTTAAAAATAGATTCAAATTCTTTGAAATATTGAAATTTTCAGCCAAATAAATTTTGTAGTAGACAGATAGTAGGATACTTTATATACATTCATGCATATATAGAATTGAAGATAAATGGTTCGAATTACTTTTAGTTGTGACGATGAATTAAAAGATAAGTTAAGTAATCGCGCAAAAGATCAAGGAATTCCAAGAGGTCAATTAATTATAGAATTACTTGAATACGCACTATCCAAAGAAGAATCAGGAAAACCTAGAGACGCAACTGTTGATAGATTTATGTTTGATCTTCAACAAAGAATTGCAGATATTGAAACATGGAGAAGAGAAATTAACGTTTGGGCAAAACGGTCTGAAGAAAATTCCAATAATTTAGAAACAACTATTGCAAATTTACTGAATGAACAAGTAACAGATAGTGATTTTGGTGAAGAATTTGGTTCTAAAAATCCAATTCCTGCACCAAAAAGAAGGATGTAATTAAAAAATTATATTTATAATTATACCCAATGTTTTAAAATTTCAATATACAAATAATGATAATATTGAGATATGAATAAAATAGTGATTTAAGGTTATTTCTTCTCATATACAATTTTCAGACCGATATGGAAAATAAGAAAGTTGGCAAATTATAATAAATCATCAAACTACATAACATTCTAGGTAATCCTCATTAAATTTTCTATTACTTTTACATTATAGTATAACTAGTGAATATTTTTAATTTAAAATTATTTATCATTCGAAATTATATACTATTATTCTAATCTTCTTAAATATAAGAAACCTGATGAAATTAATGAAAGATGAAATTGAAAAACTAGTTCAAGATTTAGTTCAGATTGATTCTACAGATGGTAAAAGTTTATCAACTGCAATCAAGTATAAAGAATTTCTCGATTCTCATGGATTATCATCAGATATAGATGAATATGAAGATGGCACTGCAAATGTTTATTCTTCCATTGGCCTAAAAGGAGGACCTAAAATTGTCCTATCAGGACATTTAGATACAGTTCCAATAGGAGTTAGGGAAAAGTGGAAACATGATCCATTTTCAGGTAAAATAATAAATAATGAATTATGGGGTAGAGGATCAGTTGATATGAAAGGTGGAACAGGATGTATTGCAGGTGTTCTTGTTGAGCTTTTAAAACATGAATCAGAGTTACAATGTGA
>Ga0224506_10001253_pt1 | contig 18333 bp, 17 predicted proteins | sample SF_Jan12_sed_USG_2_FD_169108 | JGI IMG/M metagenome (GOLD analysis project Ga0224506, IMG submission 169108) | Sediment microbial communities from San Francisco Bay, California, United States - SF_Jan12_sed_USGS_8_1 | ecosystem: Environmental > Aquatic > Marine > Sediment | place: USA... | reverse complement strand
GTGATTTCCAAATAGAGCTTGGTTTTTTCAGCGAAACAGATAAAAACAGCACTATCACAAACCGTTCGGTTACACAGCCTAATATTTCTGTGAAATATGGGCTATTTGAATGGTTGGAAGTAAGAGTGTTAACTAATTACTTGACTGAGATTAGTAACGCTGGCATGGGAGAAACACGTGTTTCTGGTATTACACCCCTTACATTGTCGCCAAAATTTAAAATTCTTGAGCAAGAAGGTTTTTTTTCCAAATTATCAATAGGAACGTCATTTACATTACCTAATGTAGGTGCTAGTGCTTTTCAAAACAACCAACTCAATTTTGGGTACCGTGTATTAATGGAAAATGCGCTTACTGATAAATTGAGTTGGTCACATGGGTTAGGAACGGATTGGGATGATAATAAAGATGCGAATTGGGTATACTCTTCTTCTTTTGGTATAGTTCTTACTGAAAAACTTTCCGCTTTCACAGAGCTTTATGGTGATTTTACTACTGTTTACAACTCCTATCACCTCGATGGTGGGGTAACATATATGGTTTTGAATAATGTAGTTGTTGATGCCATGGTAGGGGCAGGGCTCAATACATCTAATTATTTTATAAGTTTTGGAGTATCTTGGAAAACAAATTTTAAAAAATAATTATTTCTTGCTCACTAGATATACACTAGACATAATAAGGAGAGCGTAAAAAAGATAGTTGACCTCGAACGTGTCGCTTTTTAATAGAATGGCAATTGTGGTGGCTATTGCAGGTTGCAAATAAATATAAATGCTCACCACAGATGAATTCACAAATTTTAGCCCCCAAGAATTTAACAAATAAGCTAAAAATGTAACCCCAATAATGACGTAAAGTATAGATGACCAAGCTACCATAGGGAGTGATAACCAATCAATAGCCATCAAATTTGGAATACCAAAAGGTATGGCCATAATGCCTCCGAAAAGAAAAACCCATTTAATAACCGTAAATGATTGATATTTAAGGAGTAATTTTTTTACGATAATTAAGTAAGTAGCGTATGAACATGCGTTAATGAAAATAAATAGATTGCCAACAAAATTTTGGTTACTAAATTCGGCTCCATCTTTGGTGATGAGTAGATAGGCACCCGTAGCACCTACTAAAAGCCCTATTATTTTTCGTAAGGAGAGCCTTTCGTTTCCTGCCAAATAGGCACCCACCACTACCACAACTGGGCTTATTGTCATAATAATAGAGGCATTTATTGGAGTAGTTAAACTAAGCCCTTTAAAAAACATTATTTGATTTATGGCTACTCCAAAGAGTCCTGAAAAAAAGAGTCGAATATAATCGGATTTTGAGATAATTTTTTCATCGGAGATAAAATGATGAATAATCCAAAATAAAATAGTTGAGACAAGCACCCGTATAGCAATAAACCCGAAGGGGTTGATGTATTCTGGCATAGCAAATTTAGCAATGGAGTAGTTCCCTCCATATAGTAGTGCTACAGTAAATAGTGCAGCATGTACCCAGAATTTATTCACCTATTTTAAATTTATAGTAAGCGGTGTCGTATTCGAATGTAGTGGGGTTATAGGTGCGCTCTGCATATAGCGACTTATTATTATTATCGACTAAAATTATAGTAGAACACCTCGTGCCATATTTTGGACTCTTGATAAATTGTGGCGATAGCCAACGTTCCTTTTCTAGACCAACACCTGTGTCGGGAAGTTCATTGTCTTTGGCAAGTTCGTCATCATATAAAGCTTCAAACAAATGTTCTACTTCAAAATGCCGCTCTTTTGTAATGGCTTCTAATTTTAGTTTTCCTTTCTTTGTTTTTGGCCATTCTGTATTTAAAAGATGATTGCTCAACCCATACGTCCCTTTTGGTATTTTTTTTAACCCAGATTTAAATTGGTTGGAAGTATAGTGTAGGTTGTCCGCTTGTCCTATTAATAAATTAAAGCCATTATACTGAGGTAGCATGGCTGCTCTTTGTTGGTAATATTCTTCTGCGGTATTGTCTTCGATAAGAAAATCGGAGACCAAGTCACCTCGTGAGGGGGCATTAGGTTTATTATTTGCTAGGTCACGATAATTGGTAAGCATCGCAATGGCACCCGTTTTTTTATTCATCCCCATCCAAGTACCCTTTGCTTCCAAATCTCTACCCGCAACGATATCAGGATGGTCTTCCCAAAAATTGGCAATGGCAGTAGGTCGTTCGTAGAACTCATCCCTATTAGCCGCAACAATAAGCTTGTATCTAGGATGGTTTTTATAAGAAAATAATATTAGGCACATGACTTTAGTGAGTAAATCGAAGTGCGAAAATAATAAACTATTAGAGAACCTTAAAACACTATTTCTTTCTCTAGCGTTTCCTCATTTCTTTTTATGATAACAGAAGTAGTATCTCCTTTCGTAAAAACACTTAACGCTCTCATATAACTCATCATGTCTACTATTGTAGAGTCGCCTAGTTGAAGAACAATATCCCCTTTTTCTATTCCTGCCTTTTGAGCAGGTTTGTCTTCAGAAACACCATCTACTCGCATTCCTTTGCCATCGAACAAGTAGTCAGGCACTACCCCTAAACCTACTTTGAAGCGTGGTGTGTTTCCCGATTCATCTTTCGTTTTTGTGAACTCGAGTTTTTTGGTTGTATCCACATTTGCGATTAAGCGTTCGCTATAGCGAATTATTTTTAGTAATCCTTCCCAACTTATTTTATCAAAATCATCAGAAGGTTTGTGGTAATCTTTGTGCTGCCCTGTGAAAAAGTGCAGTACAGGAATGTCATTCAAATAAAAAGAAGTATGGTCGGACGGCCCTACACCTGAAGGTTTTTTTATTAGCTTCAAACTGTCTGCGTTAGACATGTCAAGTACGTTTTCCCAGTTTGGAGTAGTGCCAGTTCCATTGATAGCGAGGGCTTTTTCGTCATTTAACCTGCCTACCATATCATAATTGAGCATGTAATTTACGTGCTCTAAATCAATAGTGGGGTTTTTAGTAAAATAGTTAGATCCCCAAAGGCCATTTTCTTCACCTGTAAAAGCAATAAAAAGATAATTGTTGTTTTTCGAAGCTGCTTTTAAAATTTTGGCAAGTGCCATAATCGTTACTGTTCCACTTGCGTTATCATCTGCGCCATTATGAATGGCCTCTTCTTTATCTCTGTGGAGAGAGCCTACTCCTCCCATTCCCAAATGATCAAAATGAGCACCAAGAATTACGGTTAGAGGAGCATTATTGTCAATGTACCCAATAACATTCCTGCCCACCACACTACTATCTCCCCTTTCGCCTATTTTTGCCTTCTCATGTGGGTTATTCGATGGGGTAACACTAAACTCTTGAAAATAACCTTCCGTACCTTTTGGGGTTAACCCTATTGACTCAAAATAATTGGCAATGTATTGCGCTGCTAATTGTTCTCCTTCTGTTCCAAACGAACGCCCCTTTAGCGAGTCACTTGCTAAAAATTTAAGGTGTGTTTCAATATCACCCTGCAAGGCAGTATCGTCATAGGTAGTAGTACTACAGCTTATTGAAAACAATATCGCCAATAAGAAAAGTAGTGTGGAATGATAAGAAGTTTGAAAAAATTGCTTCATGATACAAAATGATTAGTTAAATTCGAACATTCCGAATGTAGATATAAAAATTATGAGTTACAAAATTTCTTCCCTAGTAGTATTTCTTTTTATTGTAATGGCATGTTCTAAACCCTCTAAAAATGAAGAGGTTGCCAAAGATCAGTATACAGGAGCTACCAAAAAAAGCACCATTCATTATGAAGGAGAAAAACATTTGAAAAACATTAGACAACTCACGTTTGGAGGAGACAATGCCGAAGCCTATTGGAGCTTCGATGACCGTAAATTAGTTTTTCAAGCGACTAATCCAAAGTGGGAAGAGGACTGCGATCAGATTTATTTTACGGATTGGGAAAGTAGTAAAATGGATAGTATTCCTCCCACACGAGTAAGTACAGGGTTGGGAAGAACTACTTGTGCTTATTTTCTACCAGGTGATACTACAATAGTCTATGCGTCTACTCATTTGGCAAATAAAAATTGCCCCCCAAAACCAGCGAAAAGAGAAGATGGGAAATATGTGTGGCCAATTTATTCAGGCTTTGATATATTTATTACTGATCTACAAGGGGATATTAAACAACAACTGACAGATTTTGAAGGCTATGATGCTGAAGCAACAGTATCGCCAAAGGGAGATAAAATAGTATTTACCTCTATGCGAACAGGTGATTTGGAATTGTTTACTATGAACATTGATGGCTCAGAGGTAAAACAAATCACGAATGAGTTGGGCTATGATGGTGGAGCTTTCTTTTCACCAGATGGCTCAAAAATTATCTTTAGGGCTTCACGGCCTAAAACCCAAGAGGAAGTGAAAATATATAAAGATTTACTCGCAGAAGAATTGGTGATGCCTACCGACATGGAGCTGTTTATTTGCAATGTCGATGGGAGTGAATTACGACAATTAACCAGTTTAGGAAATGCCAATTGGTGTCCGTTCTTTCACCCTTCGGGCGATAAGATTATTTTTGGTTCTAATCATGCCTCGGAACGAGGGTTTCCATTCAATTTGTTTATGATTAATACTGATGGAACAGGATTAGAACAAATTACCGAAGACGGTGTTTTTGATGCGTTTCCTGTGTTTTCGAATGATGGAAAGTATTTAGTGTTTTCTTCTAACCGGAACAATGGTGGAGGTAGAGATACCAATCTTTTTGTTGCGGAGTGGGTGGATTAAATAGGCTTAAATACAAATGGAGAGGAACGACAACCTTTGGTTTATAATAGTCGTATTATGTAGTTGATTCTTCAACTACATTTATTTTTTTATTAAAAACATAATTAAAATGCTTAAGTCTAAACAGTTTCTAACAGTAATTATTTTAACTTTTTTTTCAGCTACTTGTGTGTTGGCACAATCTTTTCGTACAAGTGACAAGAGTCCCATGGATATGGCTTATTTTCCTGATAATTTTGCACATGATCGTTCTGATAGTGATGAAGCAATTGTAAGAGTTACTTATAGCAGACCTTATAAAAATGACCGCAACGTATTTGGAGGTATTGTTCCTTTCGATAAAGTTTCCCGTACTGGAGCGAATGAAGCCCCTGAAATTAAGATATATAAGAATATTAAAATTGGAGAGAAGACGTTAAAAGCAGGAGTCTACGCTCTGTTTACTATTCCAAGTAAAGATGGTTGGACAATAATATTTAGTTCAGACTTAGACTATTGGGGTGCTTATAGTTATAATGAAGACAATGACGTACTTCGTGTTAAAGCTGTTTTAAAACCTTCGAATGAAGTAATTGAACAATTTAGTATTCAGTTTAGTGACGAAGGGAAGAATAAAGGATTGATGCATTTTGCTTGGGATACTACTATTGCAGAGTTTTCGTTCTCTTATTAATTTTGATCTTATTATAATTTTGTCTGACAACTACTTGTGATCTTTCTATATATAATTCAGTTACGCAGACTGAGGCTCTTGAAGTCAAGTTAAAAAAGGAAACGGGGAATATATGTCAGTCTTTTCAGGTTGTGTAGCCAAACCTACTCAGTTGGTATTATATCGAATAATCTAAATTTCGCAAAAATAAGGACAAAAAAATGCCTTGCTCCCAAGCAAGGCATCTGTAATACGTGTAATTTTTAATAATGTTTATTATGAAAAATCAGTAGCGTTCATGTAATCTATATTTGCTTTTAGGTTAGCAAATGGATCATCAGTTCGCTCGTCTTCAATAAAGTAATACTTTAAGCCAGCTGTATCTCTTGCTTTGAGTATTGTAGGAAAGTCAATAATTCCTGTCCCAACGGTAGTTTGTTCTAATGCTTTGTCGGCATCTTTTACATGGAACATACTGAATCGTCCTGGAAACTTATTGATTAAATCCATAGGTTCTACACCACCTTTTTTAACCCAATAAAGATCAGCTTCAAATGTAACTAGGTCAGGCTGTGTCTCGTTTAAAAGAATTTCAAGAGGCACTAAATCACCTTGTTTTTCAAATTCAAAAGCATGATTGTGGTAACCAAATTTCAGCCCTTGAGATTTCAGGATTTCGCCTACAGTATTAAAATTATCCGCTACGGCAGAATAGTCTCCCCTTTGATCATCACCTAGGTATGGGGTCACCACATACTCAAGACCAGCTTCCAACGATGCATCAGCAATTTTGTTAGCATCATCTTTAGTGAAATATGTAGCATGACTAGACACCACTTTCATACCTGTGTCTTCTACTATTTTTTTATACTCGGCAGGAGCCATGCCATACATTTTGCCATCAAGACCTAAACCATACGCTTCAATGTTTTTGTACCCCATTTCGGCTATTCTTTTTATAGACCCTGCAAAATCCACTTTCAAAGCGTCTCTTACTGAATATACCTGAACACCAGGTGCAGCCAAAATAGACTTGGCAGCTTCCTCCACTATTGTGACAGCCGCTTCAGCAGCCGTTTCTTTGGTTTTTGTCGAACAGCCCATGGGCATTAGCATAGTACCTGCTGCAAACATGGCACCAGCTTTAATAAATTCTCTACGATTTTTCATGAAATATAAATTGTGGTTAGGAAAATTCCGCTAGTAATTTAACATATGTATTTTTAAAAAGTGCACCTTTTTTATCGAAATGAACGTGTAAGATGAGATAATGGAGGGGAGTTATACTACTTCTTAAAATCTTGATATTATGAAGTGTTTGGTAGCAGCGAAACAATTGGAGAGAAGTCTATATAAACCAAAATCATTTTTTTTTACCAATCAAAATAGTCGTCATCTTCAAGAATTACTTCTTTTTTTTCTTTTTTACCTTTGGTACGAAAAGCATCTTTTAACTCTTTTACCTCTTGCTTAAAGTCACTTATCACTTCTTTTTTTAAGGCACGAGTGTCATAACTTACATCATACTCATCTGTTGTACCCGTAATCTTTAAAAACACTTTAGTACGACCGGCTTCATCTTTTTCAATAGCACCAAATGCAGCATCTCGATCTACTTTTTTTCGATTATTTAAAGGGGCCACCACGGTATAGTCAATTTTTTGACTAAACGTATGTGTACCTCCAATAGTGATGTTGGTCGCATTACTATTAATCTCCATTTTGGGGATGTAGATGGTTTCGTTTTCAATATGGATGTCATTTTTTAATGCAGAAAACCGTAAGGCACTCAGTTCTTGTTTATCTAAATAATCGGATAAATTTTGCATGGGTTCAAAGTTATTTAATTCACCTCCTATGATCGTTGCGCTAATATCGGCCACCATTTCTTTAGCAATAAAGTTGAGGTGGTTGTCAAACGCTAGAAAGGTGGAGAGATTGGCGTCTATATTGCCTTTCAGATGAGTGTCTACTAAAAAGTCTTGTTTAAAATTTTCAAAAACAAAAAACAGTTGATCTAAGGAAATTTGGTCTAGCGTAGTCTCAGAATAGACAACGACATCCTCTTTAGAAGCATCTGCCGATCCTGAAAGCGTGAGCTGACCATCCATGGTCTCTACGCTAATGTTTTTAGTAGCTGCCACTTGATTTTTCACTAATAAATCTCCCTGAATGTTATTGCCTAAAAAACGTCTAAATTTAAGTTGGTCGATGTTGCAATTGAATTTAAGCTGCAAATTGGGCGAAATAGAAAACGAATAGTTTTCTATTTCGCTCTGTTCTGAATTAAAATTTCCAGAGAGCAATTCGTCCATGTCGATTAAAGAGGAATAAAGATCGGCCTCAATGCCTATTGGTTGATTTTCTAGGAAAATATAAGCGTAAAAGTTTTTGAAAACACCATTTAACAGAAAATTGCTTGACCCTATATTTCCTGAAAAATTGGTAAGTGAAAGGTCATTGTTTTTTATTATAAGCTTTCCATTCAAACGCTGAAAGGGAATGTTAGACCCTGAATGCAAAAAGGCTACGTTTCCTAATGTTAATTCCCCACTCGCTTTCATATTGTTGACAGTCGCTTTGTTTTTTAAATCATCTACATGTCCCGAAAGAGAAAAATTTGATGAAATTGATCCACTTGCATTTATTAATCCATTTTCAGGATAAAATTTCAATAATTCCCCCATTTCTAAATTGCCGTTGAAATCAACATCGATAAATGGACGAATAAAATTCTTTAGTGTCATGTTCGCAGAAAAAGGTTGGTTTCCCAATTGCCCGCTTACATTTGACAATGAAAGGGAGGCGTTGGACAAGTCCATAAAATCACTACTTTGATACTTTCCTGTTAACGATACAGAATCGAGCTGTGTGGAAAAGTCAGGGTGAAGTATAGAGGCTTCGGAAAGACCAAATGCGATGGTTATACTGGGAGATTTTTCTTTTTGAAAAAAACCTTGTAGGGTTAAGTCAAAATATCCATTCCCATTGCTATTATACTTTTCTAGCCCTGTAGTATATCGCTTTGGCAGTAGTGCTACTATCGTATTTAGTGTAGTATGGTCATTGTTTAGTGAAATGTCTATTTCATTATCGGAGAGGATATAATGTCCCTGCAATATGAAATCGGACTCATAAGCCGTAATTTTTGATGGCGCTATCGTTACGTTTTTTGTTGTAGCATCATACATTATTTCTGTATGGGCATAAAACAATTTGTTTTCCAAAAAAGAGTTATTGTTAATAGTGATAGCTGAACTTAATACATCGCCCGTTGCAGCGATGTTATACAAATTGTTTTCAATGGTTAGTGCTGCAGCAAGGTGTTGTGTACTTAATATAATTTTTTTATTTGAAGAGCGATCATCGTATTGCATTTCTACATTTTCAAGACTTATCTTATTGAGATTGAATATAGCAGTTTCATTGTTTTTATCGCCTTGAATAATTGAAAAATTATTTTCACCCTTTCTGTTGATGTTTAGGTAGAGGGTTGCATTTGCAATATGCATTTGTTTTACCGTATAGTTGCCCTGTAATATATCGAAAGGGTTAAATGATAGGGCTATTTTCTGAGCCGAAATCAATGGGGCATTACTCCATGAGTAACTTTCTTCAATTATAACATCATTAAAATCAATAGAAACGTAAGGGAAATTTTCGATAGCTGATACATCTATTTGATCTACATGAATAGGCGTGTTGATATGTTGGTTTGCCTCACGAATAAATGTTTGAATGAGTCGGTCTTTATATAGGTATACCGATACGCTACTGCTAACAACTGCGACTATAAGCACTAGAAGTAGGTAAAACAAAATACGTTTTATTAGAATTTTCAATTTACCATTTTATTTATGTGATAAAAGTATAACGAAATTTTCAAGATTCATTTTTCATTTCAATAAAAAAATATTTTTTTATTGAAATGAAATGGAACAGAAAATGATTCAATAACCGCTGTATTGAACAGTTATTGAATCATTTTAGTGTGAGTCACCCTTTTTTTGAAATAAAATTTAAACTTTTTAGAATAAATGTTTTGCCTGATTCAAAAACTGTACTACATTTGCATTCCAATTAGCGAAAGAGCTAATAAAAAGGGCGCTTAGCTCAGTTGGTTCAGAGCACCTCGTTTACACCGAGGGGGTCGGGGGTTCGAATCCCTCAGCGCCCACTATCAAAGGCAGTCATTTTTTGACTGCCTTTTTTTATGCCCTTTTTTCTCAGGCCCAATGCCTTCATTAAAAACTTCGCTACAGAGGCTTTTATAATTTCACATGATTACAACTTTTTATAGTGATGTGGTGTCATTGAGGTGAATAAAACAAACTAAACGAAAAATTATGAAAATAGTAATTCACTTAATTGTATGCATTGCATTAGCCACCGCCTGTACGAATGAACTTGTAGAAACAGCACCTGATAAGAATAGCGATAAATTTATTCTTAGGGATCAAACAATTTTTGAAAGTACTCTGCAAAACATACAACAAAATATAATTGACTCCGATCAATTTGTGTTGCATGAAGTAAAAATTGAAAATAAAAAGATACATATCAAGGTAGCTTATTCTGGAGGATGCGCAACGCATAAATTTCAAATTATTTGCCCTGAGGTGATAACAATGATCTACCCTCCTGACTTTAGTGTGGTGCTAATGCATGACAACAACGGGGAGAGCTGTGAAGCATACCTTACAGAAACAATCTCTTTTGATCTAATCAATGACGAAATAAATCTTTCTGATGAAGCTATTAGTGAGATGCGTATCTCGGTAATAAATGGTAGTAATCCTGATGAAGTAGTCTCTAACCGATAAATTAATTAGCTTTTTTTCATTTTCTTAACGATAGTTTTTTCATTTTAGTTGAATTAAGATATAAATGAAGAAGACATGAAAAAAATTGCAGTTCTTGTCCTATTATTAACTTCAAAAACAATGATAGCACAAGTAATAGATGTCCAAGGACATAGAGGATGCAGAGGGTTGATGCCTGAAAATACAATCCCTGCTTTTTTAAAAGCACTCGATTTAGGAGTAACGACTATTGAACTTGATGTAGTGGTGAGTAAAGATGGGAAGATAGTGGTGAGTCACGATCCGTATTTAAATCCTGACATTTGTTTATCCCCCGATGGTGAAGAAATAGGAGACAAAGGTGATTTCAACCTATATAACATGACGTATGATGAGATTTTAAGGTGTGACTGTGGAAGTAAAGGAAACCCTAAATTTGAAGAGCAAGGGAAACAGACGCTGTCAAAACCACTACTGAGTGATGTGATTAAAAAAGTAGAGTGGCACATTAAAAGTTACACACAATACGAGGTAGATTATAATATCGAAATAAAGAGCACTCAAAGTGGTGATAATGTGTATCATCCAACTCCAGCAATTTTTTCGGAATTGGTATATGAACTTATTGATAAATATATCCCTATCGAACGAATAATCATACAATCGTTCGATTTTCGAGTGTTGAAATATTGGCACAAAATGCATCCACAAGTACGACTTGCTGCTTTGGTCGATAATCAAAAATCTATTCAAACCAATTTGGCAAATTTAGGGTTTAAGCCTAATGTGTATAGTTGTTATTACCCGCTACTGGATGAAGGTAAGGTGAGGTATTTGCAAAAAAATGGGATGAAAGTAATTCCGTGGACAGTAAATGATACCACAATCATGAATGAATTAGTACGTTGGGGGGTAAACGGAATTATTACCGATTACCCAGATCGAGCGCAAGAGTTGGGCTACATTAGCACAAAAAGGGATGAGAAGTAAATTCCATCACCCCTGAGAACATTATGAATTTACTTATTTGAGTGCAACCCAATGCGGTTCCCTTCAGTATCTATAAACTGGGCTACAAAGCCAAATTCACCAATATCCATTTTAGGAAAAAAGAGGGTGCCACCATTTTCTACAACTCGACCTGCTTCTATAGCACAGTCTTCGCATGAAAAATAAATAGTAGTGCCATCAGGGCTTGGGTTAGCTCCATCTGCTAGAAGTAGAGAACCTCCTGTTCCTGGTTTTTTAGGATCCATAGCGAACATGGCCATTTTAGTTTTGCCCATGTCTAAGTCCTGAAACTCAGTGTTAAGTACTGTGCCATAGAATTTTTTAGCTCTGTCGAGATCGCTCACTGATATTTCGAACCAATTTACGGGGTTAGATAGTGTTTGCATACGATTTTAGTTTAAAACTTAATTTATAAACGTAAAATGAAGCGATTTAGTTATCAGTTGTTTTATGCTTTTGGTTGATATAATATGGGAGCATAGTTTTTGATAAGTGAAATCTTACTATTTTTGTGTCACTACTAACTACTAGGAATATGAACAAGAAATTTAATATATATGGCATTGGAAATGCATTGGTTGATATTGTAACTGAGGTAACGGATGATTTTCTTTCAGAAAATAAAGTAGAGAAAGGATTGATGACGCTTATAGAAGAAGATCGCCAAAATGAATTGTATGATGTTATCTCTAGCCACGACAGTAATAAACAGTGTGGAGGCTCAGCGGCTAACACGATTATAGCAGTAAGTCAATTTGGAGGGTCTAGTTATTACTCTTGTAAAGTGGCTAATGATGCATTAGGTCATTTCTATTTGAGTGATTTGCGTAGCAATGGTGTGGAAACTAACCTGACGGAAGATAATCTGGCTGAGGGGATAACGGGTAAATGTTTAGTAATGACTACTCCAGATGCTTCTAGAACCATGAATACGTTTTTGGGGATTACGCAAACGCTTTCAGCAGAACAAATAGATATTGAGTCGTTGATTGATTCAGACTATTTGTACATCGAAGGCTACTTGGTGACTTCAGAGAACGGAGTTGAGGCGATGAAAACCGCCAAACAATTAGCAAAAGAAAATGATGTGAAAATTGCGCTCACTTTCTCTGACCCAAGTATGGTAAAGTATTTTAAAAGTCAAATGGAGGAAGTAGTAGGAGAGGGAGTCGATTTACTTTTCTGCAATGAGGAAGAAGCCATGTTATTTACAGAAATGGATAATATCGTAGATGCTCGTGAAGAGTTGAAGAAATTTGCTAAAAGATTTGCGATAACATTGGGAGAAAATGGCGCAACGATATTTGATGGTGATACGTTTATTGACATTGAACCATACAAGGTAGAGGCTATTGATACCAATGGAGCAGGTGATTTATTTGCGGGTGCATTTATGTATGGAATTACGAATGGCCATTCATACGCTGAAGCGGGCAAAATTGCTAGTTTGGCCTCTTCAAAAGTAGTTACGAAGTATGGCCCTCGTTTGGAAGAAAATCAAGCGAAGGAAATCATCAATAAATTAGTTTCTTAATATATTATTAGTGAATACAATCAGCCTCGATATTTTATGTTGGGGCTTTTTTAAAGCCGTATTATGTAATAGAAGTGTTATTGCATAATGCTTGTTTAACATACTGGGTGTGTTTTTAGATCACAAACTAGAAATGGTTTGCTGCGCTTCTTCTAATAATTGTTTTTTATCAATTGATACGACACCTACATGCTCACATACTAGTCCACCACCTAAATTGGAAAGTTGAGCGATTAAATGCGATGGCAAACCTAAAGCAATACATAATGCAGCAATGCTAATTACGGTATCTCCTGCACCTGATACATCTGCAATTTCTCGTACATGAGCAGCAATGTGATGTTTGCTTTTTTGATCAGATACATATACACCATGCTCCGATAGTGTGATTAACGCACTATCGCAAGACAAATGTTTTATAAGCGAACCAACCGCTTCTTCCAGTTGATCATGATTAGTTACGTCAAAAGATATATTAAGCCCCTCTTTAAGTTCTTTTAAGTTGGGTTTAAATAAGGTCACTCCATGATAGTCCATGAAGTTTCTCTTTTTGGGATCTACAACTGTCGGTATACCATACTCTTTCGCTAGTTTTACGGTATATGTTATTATTTCAGGACTGATACTTCCTTTATCATAATCTTCAAATATTACGACATGACAGTTGGGTAAAAGAGTTTTAATTTTTGCTTTGAGCGCAAGTGTTTCATTATCAGTAATTTCATCAACAGACTCTTCATCAATTCTCACCATGTGCTTGTTGTCGGAAATCACCCTTGTTTTAACAGTAGTAGGTCGATCGTTACTTTGTATTATTCCATCTGCACTAATATTTCTTTCGGTTAGGCGGTCTACAAATCGTTTCCCTTCATCATCATTGCCTACCACAGCACAAATAATAGGAGAAGCACCAAGGGCTTGCACATTAAGGGCAACATTAGCTGCGCCACCTAGTCTAAAATCACGTTTATTCACACTCACGACAGGTACGGGTGCCTCTGGCGACATTCGCTCCACTGTTCCCCAGATGTAGGCATCAACCATTACATCACCAATAATCAGGGCATTGATAGCATTGAAATTATTAAATATTGATGTAAATGAATCGTGATTCATAGTAACATTTGATTTAATTGAATAATAGGAACAGTCTTAAAAAGTGTCTTCAATTCTGAATTGAAGACACTTTTTATAAACTAGTAATGTGTTTTTTGAGACTGTTTTCTTTTTATTTCAGCTTACTTAATACTTCTTTTATTCTTTTTATGGCTTCTTTCAAGTTGTCCTCCGAAGCGGCATAAGAAATACGAACACAATTAGGTTCTCCAAACGCTTCGCCTGTTACTAGAGACACGTTAGCATGTTCAAGAATATAAATACATAAATCAGAGGCATTTTCTATTGTTGTATTGCCATCCGATTTGCCAAAATAACTACTTAGATCAGGGAAGAAATAAAAAGCACCAGTAGGTAAATTAATTTCTATACCTGGAATTTCTTTCAGTAAGTCGTATACCAATCCTCTACGATTCAAATAAGCTTCGGCCATTTCTTTGGTAGGACCCAAATCACTCGTTAATGCGGTTAGCGTAGCACGCTGTGCGATGGAGCAATTGGCAGAAGTAATTTGACCTTGAATTTTAGTGCACCCTTTTGCAATCCATTCTGGAGCTCCAATGTACCCTACTCGCCAACCTGTCATAGCAAAACCTTTTGCTACCCCATTTATTGTGATTGTTCGGTCAAACATACCTGGCAAAGCAGCCATACTAGCATGTTGTCCTGTAAAGTTAATATGTTCGTAAATTTCATCGGCCAACACCATAATATCAGTATGCTTCAACACCACTTTGGAAATTGCCTCTAGCTCTTCTTTAAGAAAAACCGAACCTGTAGGGTTACAAGGAGAAGAATATATAATGGCTTTAGTTTTATCTGTAATCGCTGCTTCAACTTGATCGGCAGTTACTTTAAAGTCGTTTTCAATTGTGCCTTTCACAAATACAGGCACACCTTCAGCAAGTTCTATTAAAGCGGAATAGCTCACCCAGAATGGAGAAAAAACAATTACTTCATCACCAGGATTTATCAATGAATACATCACATTGGCAATAGACTGTTTAGCTCCATTAGAAACCACAATATTATTAGCCGTATAAGGGATTCCATTTTCTTTATTAAACTTATCCGCAATCGCTTTTCTTAAATCTGCATACCCTGGTACTGGAGGATAGGCAAAATATTTCCCAGAATCAATGGCTTTCTTGGCTCCTTCTTGTATGTGTTTTGGTGTAGGAAAGTCAGGTTCGCCTAAGCTAAGGCTTATTACATCAATGCCTTGTTCTTTCATTTCCCTGGCTTTTGCTGCCATAGAAAGTGTAGCTGATTCAGCTAAATTGTTGATTCTATTGGATAATGTTGTCATGAAAAAAATAAAATATAGAGGTTTAACTAAAACTTAATGCCAAAATTAATGTTTTTGAGGCTTACTGTATCAGTTATTTCAAATAATTTATTGATCGTTCTTCGTACGAGAAATAATACTGCGCCCTAATGTTATTTCATCGGTGTACTCTAAATCTCCACCAATTGGCACTCCTCTAGCGATGGTTGAAAGTTCTAGTTGTAAGCCTTTCATTTTTTTTGTGAGGTAAAAAGAGGTGGTATCTCCTTCCATTGTTGGACTTAAAGCAAAAATAATTTCTTTCAATTCTTCGCTTGCTTTCACCCTATTTATTAGCGAATCTATCGTTAATTCGGAAGGACCTATGCCATCCATTGGCGAAATCACACCATTGAGCACATGGTAGAGCCCTGTGTACTGTCCAGTATTTTCTATCGCTAGTACATCACGAGTGTCTTCCACAACACATATTATCGACTTGTCTCTTCTATGGCTTATGCAAATATTACATATCTCATCGTCAGAAATGTTGTGGCAATGGGTACAGTACCTTGTTTTGGTACGTAAATCGATTAACGAATTGGCTAGTAGGTGAGAAGTACTTTCATTTTCTTTTAAAAGATGAAGCGCTAGCCGTAAAGCAGTTTTTTTTCCAATCCCAGGTAATTTTGAGATTTCTTCTACTGCTTTTTCAATGTATTTTGAAGGATACTGAATCATAGGTAGTTTAGTTATTCAGTATTCTGTTTAGTTGATGGATAGGTGAGGTGTGACCTGAAAATTATATGATTTTAGCATCAATACCTGCTTCACAGATGGCCTCTCTCATAGGTTTTAAGGTTGTCATCTCTGCTTTTTTTACAGAACACTTCCCTTTAAGATGAATTAGCCAAGTACATTGTTCAGCTTGTTCGCTAGTGTGCTTACACACCTTTATTAAGGTGTTCGTTACATGATCGAAGGTATTTACATCATCATTAAAAACAACAAGATTTTTTAAGTCAGTCGTTTCATCTAATACCTCAATTACTTCCTCTTCTTGAAAATTATATTCCATAGTAAAACAAATAGTTTGACAAATGTAAAAAAAAAAGCAATTTTAGCAAAAGTATAAACCATATAGGATGACCCCATTTATAGCATTTTTAGTAATAGGAGGATATTTTTTATTATTGATTTTTATTTCGTTTCTCACCTCCAGAAAAGCAGATAATCAAACTTTTTTTACTGGTAATAGACAGTCGCCATGGTTTTTAGTGGCCTTTGGAATGATTGGTGCATCATTGTCTGGAGTTACATTTATCTCAGTACCTGGTTGGGTGGCGAGTACTCAATTTACCTATATGCAAATGGTACTTGGCTTTTTGTTGGGTTATTTTGTGATTGCCACAGTACTTATGCCTTTGTACTACCGATTAAATTTAGTTTCAATTTACACCTATCTTGAAACTAGATTTGGTTTTTGGTCGTATAAAACGGGTGCTTTTTTCTTTCTTCTTTCTCGTGTAATAGGCTCTTCGTTTCGGTTGTTTCTGGTAGCAGGAGTGTTGCAAATCGCAATGTTCGATGTATGGGGCATACCTTTTTGGGTGACGGTATTGATCACGATAGCATTAATATGGCTTTACACGTTTAAAGGAGGCATCAAAACGATTGTGTGGACAGATTCGCTACAAACCTTGTTTATGTTATTAGCAGTAGCAACAACAATAATTTATATTGGGGAAGAGTTATCGTTATCGACTTCAGGGTTAATTAACGCAGTAACGGATAGTGAATATTCAAAAATATGGGTGTGGGAATGGTCATCAGGGAATAATTTTTTCAAACAATTTTTCTCTGGCGCTTTTATAGCTATTGTAATGACTGGCTTGGATCAGGATATGATGCAAAAAAACCTTACCTGCAAAAATATAGGAGAAGCACAAAAAAACATGTTTTGGTTTAGCACAATACTGGTAGTAGTAAACGTGTTATTTTTAGCATTGGGTGTTTTACTATTCATCTATGCCAACCATAATGGAATAGACATACCTAATCGTACGGATGATTTGTTTCCTATGTTAGCACTAAATCATTTTAATCTGTTTTCAGGAATTGTTTTCCTCTTAGGAATTACTGCGGCAGCCTATTCAAGTGCAGACTCCGCACTAACGTCACTTACCACCTCCTTTTGTGTAGACTTTTTAGGTTTTGAAAAAGAAGGAAAGCAAATCAATAAAAAAGCAACACGTATAAAAGTACACTTGGGTTTTTCAATTGTTCTTTTTGTGGTGATTTTACTCTTTCGGCTTATTAATGACGAAAGTATAATTAGTTTAGTTTATAAAGCGGCTGGATATACCTATGGGCCTCTGTTAGGGCTGTATGCTTTCGGTTTGTTTACTAAATTTTCTGTGAAAGACAAATGGGTACCTTGGGTTTGTATCCTTTCACCTTTATTGAGTATTGGGATTAATGAGATTACTCAAGGGTGGTTAGGCTTTTTTATTTTAGTAGTAAATGGAGCAATCACTTTTTTAGGACTTCTATTAATAAAAGAAGCAGGGGCGAAAAAATAATCCGAAAGGATTGGTTCTTCACACACCTGCTTACTTCATCAACTAAATTACTTCCTGTCTATACTATATGCAATGGGCATGCCAGTATGTTATCGCTTATATAATGTTCCTATATGACGTTTTTACGTTACTTGATGATGTTGAAGTTACTCAATTTAAGAATTTATTCTTTAATTGAGAATTATGTTATAGTCCTAATGCTAACATAGGATCCCAGAAATAATAGTCGAAATTTTCAATCTTGTCATCTTTTACGGTAATATTTTCCGATTCTAGTAATTCCTGCATTCTATTTGGTTCATGAAAATGATGCTTCCCAGTAAGTAGCCCTATTCTGTTCACCACCCGATGTGCAGGCACTTCAGCAGGACATCCATTCATTGCCCACCCTACCATTCTTGCACTACCTTTAGCTCCTAAATAAGTAGCTATAGCCCCATACGTTGTTACTTTGCCATAAGGAATCAACTTTGCCACTTCATATACATCTTGAAAAAAAGAGGGTTTGTCCATGGTTTTGGAATAGTATATTAATTTCTTATTTATGATAAAAATTGTGTGTGAATATAATTTTTTTAGTACAAATAATTACTAGGATGTGC
>Ga0224506_10001247_pt1 | contig 18373 bp, 14 predicted proteins | sample SF_Jan12_sed_USG_2_FD_169108 | JGI IMG/M metagenome (GOLD analysis project Ga0224506, IMG submission 169108) | Sediment microbial communities from San Francisco Bay, California, United States - SF_Jan12_sed_USGS_8_1 | ecosystem: Environmental > Aquatic > Marine > Sediment | place: USA... | reverse complement strand
TTTGCTTGTCTAGTTGTCGTCTGTCTGTAATTATTACCAATGGCAAATTACCATACTGGATTGCCTGTTTTGCAACCCATTGCATCGTAAAAGATTTTCCCGAGCCTTGGGTATGCCAGATTACTCCGCCTCTTCTATTATCTGCTGATTTAATTTTTTCAGTGCATTTTGTAACTGCCCTGTATTGCTGGTGCTTTGCGACGATTTTTACTCGCTTGTTGCTTATGGTCTGGTAAATTACATAATTTTTTAGCAAATCCAAGAGATGAGAGTGCTCCAGCATGCCTGCAATCAATATTTCCTGCTCTCTACTCCTTCCAAATTTCTCTTCAACTTGCGGAAGGGTTAGCGGGTATGCGCTTGACCATCTGCTGTTTTTGAAATGGTTTACATCTGAAGATATGGTTCCATGTCTTGCCTCCATACCACATGTTGCAATTAAGACATGATTGTAAAACATCAGTCTTTCATATCCATTTCCAGCAGAGCGATATTTTTTGAAATTTTCTTTTTCAACTGCGTCTTCTAACCAGTTTCGTCTAAACGGCGATTTGCACTCTATTATCACCAGAGGTATGCCATTGACAAACAAAACAATGTCTGGGAATATCGGGTTCTTGAACCCCTGCAACTCAAACTGATTTGTTACGATAAAGTCATTATTTTGAATATTTTCAAAGTCAAACAGTTTAACCGTCTTTTTGATGGTTCCAGTTTCATCATACTGGTCTACCGTGATTGGTTCCAATCCTCCCGTTTGGGATAGACCAACCATTTTTGCCCTTATCTTTTCGTTTGATTCCATCATTGGATATGTAAATGGAAAAGAATCTTCTTTGATCTGGTTTAGGGCATCATCTACCCCATCTGAATCAAGTTCAGGATTGATTCTTTGAATCGCTTCCCTTAATCTGTCATAGAGTAGAACTTCTGTAGTCTTTTTTCTTTCCTTGTTAAGGTCTGTTTTTGACTTGTACTGGTATCCCATTGTGACCAGTTGCTCTAGGGCTGGAAGTTCAGAATGTTTTATCTCATCACCAGTGCCAACTACAAATGTCATACTTTTACTCTAACCTCTCCTGTTAGCAACTTCTGCATCAATGATTTTTTCAATCTCTCTAGTTTTTCTTTGTATTGTATTTGGGATTGGATTTGAGAGTCAATGTTGGATAGTATTGATGCGATTTTTTGTTGTTCAAGGATTGGAGGTAAGAGAACTATGATTTTTCTAATAGTTTCCATAGATAAATTTGGAATAGTTGTACTTTTTGCCCATTTTAAAATATTTTTTTGTCCTTCTGAACTTTGGAGAAAATAATTAAGAAATTGCGTATTAAATTTTTTGGGTGTAATTTTTGCCACATTAGGTCCAAGATGCCAATTTTTTCCAGGAGATAAACATACATTTCCGATATTGGCACCTATGAATACCATCAATACCTCATTTCCATGAATTTGTGAACGTGGTAATCTGTCTGAAACTTCTTTACTGATATATTCAATTTTGTCAAATGAAAATCCATTCATTTTCACATTCTGAGCTTTTACTATTGGAATATCTCCAGTGGATTCAAATTTAATATGAATTGTGTATTCAAATCCTGCAAGTTTTGTGACATTACATGTTTCTCCTATAGTAATCTGTTTCCATTTTTCTGGAATTTCTATTTCTTTACCAAACAATCCTCTTATTTTTTTGAATTTATCATGACCAATTCCTTTTGTGAACAACTTCTGCATCAATCCTTTTTTGATATATTGGGTTTGGTTGATTATTTTCTGTGTATCACTAATGAGATTGTCTACATGAGATAGTATTGTTGCAATTTTTTCTTGTTCAGTAATTGGTGGAAACAATATCAAAAATTCTTTCCAAGAACCAACGTTTACAACTTGTTGAGCCCCTCCTGCTTGATGCATCAGGATTTGTTTTGATATTAGTTTTGAATTTACCAAATAACCAAGAAAATCAGATACAAAATTTTTACTTCTCCTTGTAATAATTACAGAAGCGCAGTTGATTCCATTATGTTCATTTTTTACTACACTTGTTCTTCCAGGATAACCCACTCTCATGGTAACTAAGTCCCCAGACCAAATTCTAGTTGTCTCCAATAGTTTGTTGCTTTTTTCTGTGATAAAATCCACACCATCTAATACAATCCCATTTTCAGTTACATGTTTACCTGTAATCATTGGAATAGATCCATTATCATCAAAATAAGTTGAAGGGTTAATGACCAATCCTACTGAAACTTTTGTAAAATCTTTGATTTTCTTTATATCCCAGTCTACAGGAATTTCAATTTCTTTTCCAAATAACCATTTTACTCTCTTGTAACCCTTTTTTGGCTTTAAAATCTGGCTCAAAGTTTTATGTTCAATTCCTTCAAATCACATTCCACTAGTTTCTTGAGTCTGTTCTGTTCAGAGTATGTTTTCTTTAGTTCATCATACGCTTGTTGAATATCAATCTGTTCTTCAGATTCAGAAATATCCACGTATCTTGACACGTTGAGGTTGAACTCATTTTCCTCTAATTCTTCTAAATTCGCAATATGGCTATACCTGTCAATATCTTCAAAGTTTTCAAAAGCTGAAACCATTTTTGCAATATCTTGCTTTCGTAATCTGTTCCTATTTTTCCCTTCTTCAAAATCCTTTGCGCCATAAATGAAAATGATTTTGTTCTTTCTTTTTGCAGGTTTGTTCTTGTTTAATACCATAATGCAAGCAGGAATGCTAGTTCCCCAAAACATCTTTTGGGGCAATGCAATAATTCCTTCAATCACATCGCCCTTGAGGTTATTTTCAATATTCCCAACAATCATGTTTTTTCTAATCGTTCCTTCTTCCCCTCCTCTAAACAGAACCCCTTGTGAGCATACAATACATGCTTGACCTTTTTCATTAAGTGAAGATAACATGTGTAAAATGAAAGCATAATCTGCCTTGTCCTTGGCTGGCGGTGTACCATATGCAAATCTATTCCATGAATCTTTGGATGCAGTAGAATTATCCCAATCCATTGAGAATGGGAAATTTGCCAAAACTCTGTCATATTTTTTCAATGTTCCACCTTCTACAAGTTTAGGATCTGATAATGTATCGCCATACTCTATTCTAAAATTTTCCATTCCATGTAACACTAGATTCATTTTACACATTCCCAAGTTTCCATAGTTTGACTCCTGGCCGTCAAGTACCAAATCTTCAATATTGCCTCCGTGGTCTTTTACATATTTTCTAGAGACAACCAACATACCTCCAGAACCGCATGTGGGATCTGAAATTTTCATACCTTCTTTTGGTTTTGCAATGTTTACTAGTAATTGAACAATTTCTCTTGGAGTGAAAAATTCGCCCCCTTTCTTTTTTGTTTCATCTGCAAATGTTTCTAACAGGTATTCATATGCATCACCGAAAATATCTTCTTTTTCTAAATTCTGATTCTTCAATGTTAACTCGTTGAAATGTGCAATCAACTTTCTTAATTTATCATCAGGATATTTCTTTTTGTCATTGTATTTGGTATTGGTAAGAATACCTTCCAGAATAGGAACTTCTTTTTCTATGTCTCTGCATACATTGTCGATAATTTCTCCCAAATTTGAAGAAGCATCAGATAATACATTCCATCTTGCAGTTTTTGGAACAAAGAACTTGTGTCTGAACTTTTGCTCTGCTTTTTTCTGACTTTGTCCTTCTCTGATTAGATTTTCGACATTTTCCTCAAATGTATCATTCAATCTCTTTAGAAACAATATCGTCATTACTGGTTGTCTGTATTCCTGGGCATCAAGTGAACCTCGTAGTATGTCTGCTGCGTTCCATAAATGGGATTTTAGTGATTCAAGTGTAATTTTATCTGACAATGACGACCATAATAGAATACGATTAATATGGATTATAGTGAAAAATCAATCTTATTTTTTAGGGTATTTGATCTTGCGTATCCATGTCTATCTTGTTGTATTCACTACTTTCTAGGGTGTAAATCATACTTCAAGAGGGAATCACATTGGATATTTACAAAAACATCTACAAAATCTCGAAACTTTCGGAAAATTCACCGAATTGATAAATGTAGATGCCGAATTGATAGTTCATTCCACCGAATTGATAAACATCATCGATTAAACTATCGGAAACTCTCGGAACATTCCACCGAATTGATAAATGGTTTCTCCGAATTGATACCGAATTGATAATTTTTCAAACCGAATTGATAGTTCATTCCACCGAATTGATAAAAAAGGATTGGAAAAGCAGTCATTTCAAACCGCTTTTCCAAAATTAGTACTTGTTTTCTAGGATGTTGTCTGTCCCATTTTTGTAACGATTGTATAAGCATATTCCTCCTAGTACTGCAATTATACTTGCTCCAATGACCAAGAATATTTTCCACATGCCAGAGTTTCCAGTAACGTCAACTCCTTTCTCATCTTTGAGGTATTGTGCAAACTTTTCAGGTCTTTGACTCCACTGATCCAAGTTTCTCATGCTGTTTGCACGATAGGTTCTAGGTTTTTTGTCAGGCCCTCTTTCTCTGCTGCGAGATTTTCTTTCAGTGTAATATGTTTCAGAGTCCTTATAACTTTCAGATGCAGTTCCAACATCATGGTTATTGTTTTCTAGATTTTCACTCATAAGTTACATTTTCACCTCCTGTTTGTCTTCAAACTGTAATTGGCGCAATTTTCTCAATGTCTTTCCTTTGAGATTTATCAAAGAAGAACTACTTGCCTTTTTCTTTAGATCAAAGAATGTCCTTCTAGCAATACCGATACTTTGTGCAACATCCAGTGTAAGATTGTCAATTATTTCCAATAATTTCCCTTGTTTGTCAATATACTCCGAATAGTTTTTGTCGGATACCCCTAACACTTCAGATTCCTCCAATTCGTTTGATTCCTTTCCAATGTATCGAACTGATGACTTGTTTATGCTGACATGTTTTCTTGACAGCAGTCCAGTTTCCCCTTCTGATTTTTCATCATTATGGTTGACATATTTTTTTAGAATTTCTGATTGTTTCTTCCAGTAGAAGTTAGTCTCCAGAGAAATGTCTTCATCTGGATACAATTTTCCAGTCTTATAGTCAATAAACGGCATAAATGGTGCCTGATCTTGGTTTTTCCAGTCAAGATATGGTAGCATCGGTATGATTGGCTCTCCTGTTTTTGAATCATTTTGCGTGGCAGTTCCCACCGTGATGAAGTTAAAGGGCTTGATTTTCTGAGCTAGTGGCTTGTCTTGGTTTAACGCGTCAAATCGTTTCAGAATGTCATAGTTGCTTATGGTCAGTTGTGCTGTTGCATATTTGCTCTCGTATTTTGAAATAATATCATCTGCATCTTCTGGATGATAGTGCATGTTTAGAATGTCAATCCACCATTGTTTCTCATCTATTCCGCGAATATTGCCAAGTCCATGAGCTGAATGTTTCAGAATTGTTATTTCTCCTGTCTTTGAATTACGTAAAAACAAGACATAGCGTTTGGCCGAAATTCCATAAAACAGAACATCATGCAATTCAACACCTTCATCATTTTCCTCTACCTTGAACATTTCCACGTTTTTTGAATAAGGGTTTAGACTCGAAAAGAATCTTTGAACCAATTTGACATGTTGGGGTGATACAAATATGCTGTCCGTGTCACAGTATGCCACATATCCACCGTTATCCAAAACTAGTTTTTCTGCTGCTGCAAGGATTAGCCTGGAACCCGCAGTAAGAAAAACAGACATTATGGGGTTGAAAGACTTTCCTGGATTTTCAAACTTGTCCATCCCAGTTTCAAAATTATCCAATCCGTAAACGATTACGTTATTTTTTTCCTTGCTTTTGCTTGGTGTTGGATTTATCTCTATGAATATTCCATAAGAAGTAGAATTTGCAATTATTTTCAGAATGTTCTGATAAATCTTTAGCTGGTTTTGTTCTGCAACAGAAAGACGATTCCTGTTTTTCTTGAGATATTGCTTGAGATCGATTCTTTTCTCAATCAAAGTTTTGATAAAGTCATCTTCAGGTTTTACAGAAATTCCTTTGACAATCTCAATCTCTTTTAGTCCCGATTGCACTCCTTGTGGAACAAATGTTATTGCCTCTTCGATGACGGGTGTCTTTCCAGTGAGCAATTTTGATGCAATTACATCAGGCAAGGCATACCAGACACAGGTATCATCAATGGATTTTAGATGGTTCAAGCCGATGTTGGATGTTGGTTTTTTGCCATATCTTGAGCGGACTGGAAGAATGTCCTCATCTGGGTTAATTTTGCAAATTGTTGCAAAATTCTTCCAAATTTGTGGGTTGGAAATGTCTTCAAGGGCAATTCCATCAACCAATTTTCGGGTCTTCTCGGTCGTAATTTCAGGCACGATTTTTTCTGCTTTGAGGAATCTATCCATGTCTGAAAGTGAATATACAGACGGATACATGCTGGTAAAGTCCACATAGCTTACAGATATTGGCTCTTTTCTGACTCTAACCTCTGTGCGTCCGCCATAATATGTCTGCATGACCTGTCCCAGTATCTCTTTGGAAAATTCAGGGTTCTTGGTAGAAAATGACGTAATCCCCATCTTTTCATGATATGCTTTTCCTATGGATGCGGGAGAATGTAGCAGATTGACATTTTTGTTCAGACCGTACAAATCATATCGTTTCAGACATTGCTTGTATAGTTCATAGGTAGACAGCGTATCCTGAACGTTGTATTTTAGATATTCTTCTGAGATTTTACCGTGCTCTGAAACATCCATTTTTTCTAGTTTGCACCCAAAATCTTTCAAGGCAGTCCTAAGTGAGTATGACTTGTTTGTAAGGACAAACATCAATGTCTTCAAGTCCACAAAAAAACCCTTGTAGTGACAATTTTCCTTTTCATTTTGCTGTCTGAACGGCTTTGTAAATTCCATGAATGATGACGTTTTACTGTTATGTTTTATCACAACACTTGGATTGTGTTTGTCATCAGACAGTCTAAATGAAAAACCGTTTCTCATCTTTCTTGACTCTGTAAAGTATGATGCAAGACGTGAAATATCAAAGGGCAGATTAAATCCAACGCATATGGCCCTGCCCTTGTAAACATATGGGTAAAACACCTCATCTACAAATTTTGATTTGGATAAAAATTCATAATCGTTGTTTTTACAAAATTTCCTGATTGTTCTTTGATGGCTTTCATTCAGATCATCATCGTAAAAAATAATGAATCTCTCAAGTTTGTCATTTATCCATATTCCACAGGAACCTACAGTCAAATTCTGAAATTCATCAATAGTGGTTTCTGTATCAAACGCCAGTACGATGGAATTGTTTGTACTGGCCAATTTGGATGTAAATTTCTTTTTCTTTTTCCCTTTTTCCTCAACATGGCATCTGAGAAAAATATCGTTGGTGAGATTCATTGAATCTTCCCTCTCAATAGCATTGAAATTAATTCGACTAGTTTTGCGGCATACTCACAATGCACAGAATTGCCTGTTTTCTGTGATTTTAGGCATAAAATTTCGTATAATCCATGCAAAAAGAACGCCTTTCGTATGTTTTCAGGCTGATTCTTCATCCACCATCTATGGTCTTGGAGCTTTTGTTTGTCTGACAATACCCTGTGACAGGGTTTGCAAGACGTTACCATTCTAAAATCATGCTTGCATCCAGACACATGGTGTAACTCAAATGATGACATGTCAGAACTGATAAAATTACAAATTTCACAATAGTTCTTCTTGATCCTTGATTCTTTTGGTGTTTGATTGAAAATCTGATTGACAAATTTGTTTATCTCGTCGACATGCTGCATCTTGTCATCTCGCAGTTCACCTATCTTTTCATTTGACTGTATGAACAAGTCCATAAGGTCGAGGGAAATTTTTTGCCCACTCATCTTTGATACAGCTCGTAAAACTCATTGTCCTCTATTTTCTGATTTATTTCGATTATCTTTGCAGAATTAGTTTCTAAGGTATGAATATTGCCATTAACATCTTTTATCTTTTTATTTCTAAATTTTTTTAATCGCTTTACCTCTCCGTTGTTTAACAATAATTTTGTGGCATTAGCATATCTGCCAATTAAAGATGCAGTCCTTGAATCATTGATGTGAACTGAAACTTCCTTCCCGTCTTCATTGATTTTCATCACTCTGTGAATCTTGTCAATCTTTTTAGCTTGCCATCTTTTGTTTACTTTCTTTAGGGCATTGGTATTGTTTTGAATTGTCCTAATTGAGATTTGGTGTTCTCTTGCAAGTCTGGATAGTGATTTTTTGTTGCTTTTTCTTGCTTCACTGAGTACCGTTAATGATTTTTCCCTGAGTGCTTTTTGTTTAGGTGAAAGAGACTGCCATATTTTCTTGTATGTTGGTATTGCAGTTTTTACTTCTTGCATATCTTATAGAAGTACAAACTTTTATTAGTATACTCAGTGTAGTATAGTAGTATACTCAACCATGACAAAACCTGAACGATTTGCGACACAGAAGAGGATTAAGGAAGAAAATAGGCATAAAATTCTGCGATTATTGAATGACAAGCCCAGAACTTTCAAGGAGTTGACAGAGCAGACAGGCTTTTCTCCAATGGGATTGACCAAGATGTTAAGGGAGTTAAAAGAGCAAAGTAAGATAGGCAAGTTAACCAAAGCAAGAACATCGCCTTATGTTCTCGGGAAGGGAGGTTCCACTACCGCACATGATTTTCTATTTTTAGGAAATGTAATTTCTGAAATAAGAGATAATGGTGGCAAATACTATATTGATTTATCAGAACATTCAGGTTCAGAACTAAGTAATTTTGGACTACCTTGGGGAATTTATTCTCACTTGTTTGTGAGTAAAGAATTACGAGAGAGAAAACTCAATCCTTTGTGGGGTTTGGAAATGTTTGATATAGAACGTTTCATGTATGAAAAAATTCTACAAAAATTTGAAAAGGATAAATTTCATCTTGATGAAGATACCAAAGGAAAAATCATTGTGGGATTTGAAATTTATTATGAAGATCTGATCAAATCTATTAAATCTCATTCACCTAAAGACCATAAAAAATATCTTAAAGATAAAACCAAAGAGTTGCAACGACCAATAGAATTTGAAAATAAATTAAAGAAAAATAAGAAGAAAGGTGAAAAGAAATAAAATGAAACCATTGTTGATCTCAGGTTTTGCAAATTCAATCAACGTTGATAAAAGAAAATTAATCATTTCCAATAAAATTAAAAAAGAAAGACTTGAATTTTTTCCTCACAAGATTGATTTTGATTCAATCGTAATAGACGGTCATACTGGCAACATCACATTTGAGGCAATGAGGTGGTTGATGAAACACAATATCAACCTGACATTGCTTAACTGGGATGGCCAACTGCTAGCTAACATTCTCCCAGAGCAGCCAAAATCTGGAAAATTACGCATAAAACAGTATCAAAAGTATCTTGATTCTACGGATAGATTTGAGATTGCACTCAAAATTATTCAGACCAAAGTGAATAATTCTCTGAACTTGTTGGAAGAATTATCAAAATATTATGAATCTATAGATTTTACAAAAATCAGAAAATCAGCAGAAAAGGAAGATTTGTTCTTGTTGGATATAATGAAGAATAGTGAAAATCAAGACATTTTAAAATCAATCAAACAATTGATGACATATGAAGGAAGGATTGCAGGGATTTATCTTGGTAATATAACTACAATATTCGATCAACTAAATCCCGAATTTCATTTTACAGGAAGAAAAAATAAAACAAACTCTAGAAATTACAATGCATCTGATGAGATCAATGCTTTATTAAATTACGGTTATGCAATCTTGGAATCTGAGATAAAAAAGGTAATCAATGCTGTTGGATTGGATTATTCAATTGGGTTTCTACATGAGATTAATCAGAGTAGAACACCATTAGTTTATGACATTCAGGAACTGTTCAGATGGCTAATTGATATTTCTGTGATTCAGTTGCTAGAAGAAAAGAAGATCAAAAAATCTGACTTTATTATTACTGAGAACTATCATACAAGACTAGGAGAAGATCTGGCTAAATTACTCATTGAGAAAATAAATTTAAACTTCAATGCCCGATATAATTACAAGAATGGTAAGAATTATTCTTATCAAATTATACTTCAAGACAATCTACAACAGTTATCTAATTTCATAATGGATAAAAAGAAAGAATTTGATTTTGTTATTCCCAAGATGAAATTAAGTAGAAAGGATAACTTAGAATTAAGAAAGAAAATTTTGAGTATGACTACAGAAGAAAGAAAGGAATTGGGAGTTAACAAATCCACACTGTGGTACATTAAGAAGAATTTGTCTAAGGAAAAAATTCCTAAAATTTATGATAAAGTTTTTTTAAAAATTCAGTGAAATTCTAAAACTTGGGAATATTTTTAATAAATAATTTACAAATATGTCAAAATTCAAGAGAGATTATAATTCATTAAAATTTTAAAATAATTACTTTATAGATATTTGTACTTTAGAAAATGTATTATTGGCATAATATGAGGCGGTAGTGTGAAGATTAATTCAATCAAAATATCCAATATTCTAAGCTTTCAACAATTTGATGATATTGACAAGGCTCCAAGTATAAAATTCAGTGGTGGGTTAAACATCATGATTGGACCTAATGGTGCAGGAAAAAGTAATTTTTTAGAAATAATAAATCAGATTTTTAATAATGTTTTATTTTCATCATTTAATTTTAACGAACAGGTAATTCAAGAACATAAACAAAATAACAAAGTGAACTTACAGAAAACAGTACAAATTCAAAATCTTGACAGAGATTTACCTCCTAATAATAAAAGTAATTCAAATGTCAAACAAGTCAAAATCATGGTAGGTCTTAATAAAAATGATAAAGAAAATTTGAGATTTTTAAGAAGAAATTTGGACGATCTGAATACATCCTCTCAAACTTATTCAAATTCTTCATTTACTTTTCCAAATGACATATCGGATGAAGATATTGAAAAAATTGATGAAATAGAATTGTTTGTTGAAACTTTAAACAATTCTTCATTTAATGTCTCTACCATTTTTTCCAGTTCGATTGAAACTTTTGTATCAATTTATTTACGTATGTTTAATCTCATTCAATACCTCATAATTATTAATAATAAAGAAAAAAATACTGACTGGAAACCTCTGAAAAATACTTTTGCCATAATAAGCGGATACAGAAATTATAATCAAATTCAATCAAATCAAACAGTGGAAAATGAAAGTAATAGTTTACAAAAAATAAAACAAAAAATGATTCAGGAAACTACTAAAAGTTCCAGTAATGAGGAACCTGTAGTTTTTTCATATGTTCGTCATAAACTGGTCTATGATTATCACCGATTACGTGTAAAAATTGGGACTCCTGAAGGATTTGATCCAATAGATGATTTTCAAAATCCTGCTTTTCATAGTCTAAATAGAATTTTACAATTAACGTTACGAATAAAATTACATATTCAAAGACCCGACGATTATTCGTTAAATTATGTGATGCAATTTGTTGATACTAAAACAGATCAACCTGTCAATGTGACCGAATTGAGTGCAGGTGAAAAAGGTATAATCCATTTTATTTTTAGCATACATGGTTATGACCTTGAAAATGGAGTAATGGTTATTGATGAACCTGAAATTCATCTTCATCCTCAAATCCAAGAACAATATCTAGACATTCTCAATGAAGCAATCAAAGATATGAAAATGCAATTTATTATAGCAACACATTCTCCAACCCTTGTAAATTCAAAAACCATTGATAGTGTTAAGCGATTTTATAAAAATGAAGATGATTTTACTGAAATAATTACTTCAGAAAATACTCCTAAACATCATAATTTGATCAAGTATCTAGATTATACCAAAGCCACACAAGTATTGTTTTCTGATCATGCTATTTTGGTAGAGGGAGAATCTGATGCATATGCTTATCAACACTATTATGAAAATTATAAAGCGAGAGAGAAAATTAACAAAACACTGAATTTTATACATATTGTAGGTGTAGGATCTCACAGTCAATGGAAAAAATTTTTTGATGATTGGAAAATTACATCCTTTTTCATAAGAGATTTAGATGATTTTGGTGGCGGTGAAGAAGGTATAACACAAAAATACATGGAAAATATTTTCATCCTAAAAAAAGGAGATCTTGAAAATTATATTGATCAAGTTAAAAGTGAAAAATTTCATAATGCAGTGGATTTTTGTGAAAATCGATATGATGATTGGTTTAAAGATCAAAATAATGAAGATAAGATTAAAGAATTAGATGATATTTTTACTATGATTACATCAAAAATATAATTTTTAATATGAATTTGATTTGAAAATCATCTAAAGATTAGTACGCAAAGAAACTAAGTTTATGATTCACAACCGATTCCATCCTTGTCTCTATCAAATCTATGAGGATCAGGTTCCAAAACTGTGAATCTTTTTTGTGAAATGTCTTTGCAATCCAAGTCTGGTGGACTAGATGGAATACAAAAAACGCGATATAACTTAGATTATGATCATTTCAAATTTGTTAATTTTTTTGACTAAATAATTTTTGAAAGAAGTAATTCTTTTCTAATATTTGGAATTATTTCTTTAACAGAATTTTTAAATGGAATATCGACTAATCCGTGAAGATCTGATGGAAATAATGATTTTTCACCTTTTCTTATACAACAGACTTTATCCCTTCCAATTTTTCCAACAAAATATCCTAATTCAAGAATAACGTTTTGTCTAGCTCTGGGTTCAGTTTTTGCAAATGGTCTATCGTTTAGATGACCATAATCATCAGGAGTTAAAATTACAAATGCATAATTTACTTCTAATGTATTATTTTCAAATTTTTCGATAAGTGTTTTTCCACCATTCGCTTGATCCATAAGTATAACAGGTTCTATGTTAAACTCATTCTCTAAAATTTCTTTTAATTCATCACGGGGTTGAAGTTCTCTCCCATGAACCACAAAAACTTTGATTTTATCAATGGATTTTTCAGGTTTAGAAACAGATTCAACATTTAGGTCTAAATTAACATCAATTTCAATTGCAAGCCTTTTGATTTGTGATTTTAATAGTTGATCAAGACCTGAATCTCCTCTACGATAATATTCTCCTTCAAAGTCATTTAATACTCCAAAATCCCCAAGTCCAAATTCAGCACAAATTTTTGATTCTAATTCTTGAAGATCTTCATAGAGAACTTTTAATCTATTTTTAAAACCAAATGTTTGTCGGTCTGGTCCGTTTTCAGCATCAAGCAAATCATCATAAAGCATCTTTAGGGATTTACGAAGATAATTTTCTATATCGGACATAATTATTAATTCAGAATGTAATATTTTAGGAATTGTTGAAATGAAGGGAAAGTCCCCCTTTTACTCTTTATCGATAAACTCGTTTACACTTCCAATAATCAAATCAATAATTAATCGAAGTAAAAAATAGTGCAAAATCTAGAGGCCTAACTATATCCCCATGCATGTCGTGCTCCCAATTAAATTTGAACCATTCATCACAAATCTCTTCCCTTTTATGCAAACAATTAGTTATTTTATGTGAAATTTAATTTTAAATCCTCACACGAAGGGTTTGTCTTTTCAATCCCGTTGATGATAGGGATTGCATTTATCATATTTGCAGCACTGATTGGAATATCCCAGGGTTTTGTAGAGGTTGGGGGTTTGCTTGTCCCTGAGCTAATCACAGACATGCCCACTTTCTTTGATTATGATGACACAACAGGCGACATGATACTTGATGGGGACGGTAATCCAGCATCAAACGAGAGAATTGACCTTTACTGGTTGTTGGTGTCAATATCTGTAATTATACTGGTTGCAGTTGCAATGATTGCAGTACTGGGTTATGTATTTGAGATAGTAAGATGGATTCATCCTGGTACTGCCATTGGAATCATAAAAAAAATTGTCTTGTTTTTGATTGTATTTTTGGTATTTCCATTTGCATGGGATATTTACGCGATAATCATTGAGAATTTTTCATTGTTTTTATTGGATCCATTTGGCTCAGGAGACGATCCTGCAGATAGAACATTGGAGTTGTGGCGAGCCATGGGAAGTGTAATTCCAGTTGATATCTTTGATCTTGATGCATGGGCCTCGGCATTTACAGATCCTGGTACATTTGCACAAGGAATGATGAAGGATGTTTTCCTGGCATTATTCAAGGGATTTGCAGTGATGTTCATGACTGCAATGATGTTCATCATTTCTACAATACGGATTTTGCTGACAATAATCATTGCAATGTCAATTCCATTATTGCTCACATTGAGTCTGATTCCAATGTTCAGGTCAGTCAAGGACATGCTGTTTAAGAATTTGATTGGACTGAGTATCGCACCTGTCTTTTCTGCACTTGTGTTGACTACTGGTTTGGCATACCTTGACTCTACAACACTTCCTGCAATGCAGGATTGGTTTGCATCACTTGCAGTAGGTTTTCTTGCAGTGTTCTTTCCTGTAATGCTTGCACCAATGCTAGGAAACATTGTAACTCAGGTCGGACAGATGATGTCCACTGTAATTATGACTGGTTCCATAGTTGGAGGAATGGTGGGACAAGGTGCACTTGGCGGTGTTTCAAAGTCCTTGGGCAGTACTGCAGATAGTGCTGCTGCAATGGCAGGAGTGAGCGGTGCAGTAGATTTTGGGAGACTAGGAGGAGGCGGAAACTTTGGAATGAAACCACCCATCTCTTCACAGGAACTGGGAATGGCAGGAATAGGATCTGTCCCTTCAATAGGCCGTATGTCAAGTGGAAATACCCCAATGGCTTTTGGAAATGATGCATTAGCAAAAACACCTAGAGTAATCGAGCATACTCCAATGTCATTTGGAGAGAAATTCAAGACAGGAATGAAAGGAGCTATTTACGGCGGAGGTACCGGCCTTGCAGCAGGAAGCCTGAAAGCGGCAGGTCATGCAATGCATGTAGACCAGGCAGTAAATCCGATGGTACATGACATTCAAAATGCCGGAATGAACAAGGCATTTGAAGCAGGACAGATCAGTGTTGTAAACCATTCTCTCAATGACATTTCAAAATCTATGACAGCGATGGAACCGTCACAAATCAATGTGGAAACAACACAAACCGTAATGCCTGAGACTGGAGAATCAGCCAGGATGATGACAAATCCCGGAGATACAATCAACAGCATGGAGAATCTCGACAGAGTTCACAATAGGTTTGGGACATTAGAAGGACAGCAAGAATACCTTAATGTTCAAAGGAGTAATGTACCTCACTTTGAATCTCTAAAGCCAGAGATACAGAATCAGATTGATCAGAGATTAGTTGAACAACTTGAGAAGCATCCGTTTAGTGCTGAGAAAATTGTTGATGAAGTTAGAGGAACAAGAGGAAGAACTTTCCAAAATAGAATATAAAAAATTATTTCTTTTTCTTTTGTTCCTGTTCCAATTCTTTGTTTTCTTTGTCCCATTGTTTCATTGTCTTTTTGTATTCTTTGGGATCATAGGATCTTCCTACATTAGCTCTCAAAACATTCAATGGTGTTTTCACTAAACCAATCATAAATTCACAAGCAAACAAATATTCTTGTTCAGTAAGATATCTGCCTAATACACTAATCCAAGATTCTGATCCTGTAGAATATAGATATGCAATTTCTTGGCTTTCAGGTTTTAGAGTTCCTTTAACAATTTCTTTAGTTAGCATTACATCATATAATGTTGATAGTGAATACCATATTGGTTGTCCTTCATCATCTTTTTGCAATATTGATGGCAATCCATATCTAAATTCAATTTTCTTTTCTTCAATAATTATCCCAACATTTGTAATGTTTTCTGTTTCATATTTTATCTGAATGTCTCTAGTTCTAGAATTTTCTAATTGAAAGAAATAATCATTTAACGTAACCCATGCATTTCTTTTCTCATCATACCAACAATCATTCCAAATGTGCTCATCCGGAATTGTACTAGGAATATTTGGATGTCTGAAAAATTCCATTTTCTTAGAATATTCTATTGCCTTTGCAAGTTCTGCAATGTTTGATTTTGCCTTTGATATTTTTTCTATTGCTTGTAATCTTTCCTGCTGTTTTCCAGTAGTGTTATCAAAACTATTTTCTAGTTGTTCCAGTACTTTTTGATTCTCTTTTAGCATTTTCTCCAAAAATGGAATCTGAACTCCCTTACGAAATTTTTGATTCTTTTGTGAAAGCATCAATTAGAATAACCCTCATTTCTATAAAAGGTCTCTTGACATTTCTGCATATCCAGAATAATCATTCTCTCATTATCACTAGGCAGCCTACATATATTAATGTATAGGTGGCCTATTTATTAATAGATTAAAACAACGTAATCTGTGAGAATAAACAAGAGGATCAACAGAAGAGAAGGCAAAAATATTTGGTACAAGTATGGTATCACCATCCCTAACTCAGTAATGTCAGATCTTGATTGGGACGAAACAACTCCAGTGAACATTGAGATAAAAAATGGAAAAATTGTCATCTCACGATTATGAAAATATTGTTGGTAACATAACTACAGACCACAACACATTTTGAAGTGCACTGAAAGATTACGTTCAAATCTCTCTCATAGTGTCATACGAAGCCGTTGAAAGTAATTTGTAACATGTAATGCAGTTGAACAAAAATATCCATGACACAATTAATCTTACTTTTAAGCAAATTATTAGTTCTAAAATGGGGAAATGAACATAAGGCAAATTCAAGATATTCAGAATTTTTGTATCATAGTTTTAGTGTCATTAATTGTATCTCAAGATGGTTTTAAGAAAGAAAAACTATACAAAAATTCTGATCTGGTAAAGGTGATCACCTGACCAAAAAGCAAATAGGCATCCATCTTGTATCTATGTCTAATGAGGACTTCTCCAAAGAGGAGAAGTCTGATGTTGGAAACAAGATGCATAGACAAAAGACTATCACAAATACTGCAAACAAAAAACAGACAAAAAAATCCAAATTACTATCTAATCCAGATGTCAAACGTTGGTATTCCAACGTTGCAAGGGGAAGCATTGTAACTGCCGAAGTCAGACTGAGAAGATTGGGAGGATTCTGTGAGGAACATGAGATGACACCAACGGAATTGATCCAAATTGGATTAAAAGACTCCAAGGCAATTGCAGATCTATTGCAGGATCACATCTCAGGAATGGAAGAACATGAAAAAGCGCCACAGTACATCAAGACGACGATAACTGCCGTAAAGTCCTGGCTTAGTCATTTTGATATAGAGGTGAAACGAAAGTTGAGAATATCAAACGTAGATTCAACACCAACGCTTCAAGATGAGAGGGTGCCAGAGGCAAATGAACTAGCAGAGTTATTTACACGTGCAAGGCTGAGAGAAGGAGCAATCATGGCATTCATTGCAAAATCAGGATTGCGGCCAGAAGTTCTTGGCAACTTTGATGCAAGTGATGGACTAAGAATCAAGGATCTGCCCGAACTTGCGTTTGTCAAGGGTGAGGCATGTTTCTTGAAGAAACCATCAAGGGTAATGGTGCGAAAATCATTGTCAAAGGCAGGCCATGAATACTTTTCATTTGTGACAGAACTAGAAGAGAAATGGATTCTGGCATATCTCAATGACAGAATTGCTTCAGGTGACGCACTGGGTCCAGAAGAGCCAGTAATAAAACCACTAAGCAAGTCTGCAAAGGGGAAATTTGTCTCCTCTGCAATCATCGAAAGGGATGTCAGAAATGCAATGAGGCCTAGGTTCAAGTGGAGACCATATGTGCTGCGTGCATTCTTTGATACGCAGTTACTGATTGCCGAATCAAGGGGCAAGGTAGCACACGACTTTAGAGTGTTCTGGATGGGTCACAAGGGAAGCATAGAGGCAAAATACACCACAAACAAAAGCATTCTTTCAATGGCATTGATTGATGAGATGAAAGCATCATTTCTCAGATGCCAAGAATTCCTTGATCTGGAAAAAGAACAGGTTGACATGTTGGAAGAGGATATGAAAGACAAAGTCAAAGATGATGTGGAGAGACTGTCAGGTGATGAGCTTGTCGAGGTGCAAGAGTATGTCAGAAACAAGATATACTGCAAGTCATCGACAGGCAAAAAGTGACAACCCCTGAAGAAGCAGAGAAACTAATCATCAAGGGATGGCAATTCGTTGCAGTCCTTCCAAACGACAAAGTGGTACTCAGACAGGGTTCGACACAAAATGAAGGCGGACCCGACCGGATTCGAACCGGCGACCTATTGCTCCGCAAGCAATCGCACTATCCAAGCTATGCAACGAGTCCAAAAAGTTTGGCAAATTTACGCTTAATTTGGATTGCTATTATTCAAAGA
>Ga0224506_10001246_pt1 | contig 18380 bp, 14 predicted proteins | sample SF_Jan12_sed_USG_2_FD_169108 | JGI IMG/M metagenome (GOLD analysis project Ga0224506, IMG submission 169108) | Sediment microbial communities from San Francisco Bay, California, United States - SF_Jan12_sed_USGS_8_1 | ecosystem: Environmental > Aquatic > Marine > Sediment | place: USA... | reverse complement strand
AAACCCAAATAAGGGACAAAGCTGACAACGCCGGCGATCATGCCAATCAGCAGGGCCAGATCCAGACCGACCATCCACAGACCAGTACTATAGATAACACCCAATGAGAGCATGACCATCATCTGACCACGTAGAAAGGCACCCAATACTTCATCGCACTCTCTGGCCAGACGGTTGATGATGGGCTCAATCCTGCGCGGCAATAACTCGTTAACTGCGATTACCAATCTATCCCAGTCACGCAACAGGTAAAAAGCCACCACCGGTATCAGAACCAGATTGGCCACCCATCCCACCAGCACAAGGCCTGACTTGCTGAGATAGCCCAGGGTTTTACCTGCGATATTTCCCGCACCTTTGAGATAGTCACCAATGTTTGCGCTTAGTCCTTCCCAATCCAGCAGGGGTTTTCCATCTGTGCTGAGGGTACTAAACAACGGCAGTAGCACCTCTTTTAACCGCACCACATAAACGGGGAGCTTGTTCACCAAGAGGATGATCTGTCGCTCTAGCATCGGCAACAGAACCATTAACAACAGCATCGCAATCGTACTGAGGACGACAAACACCACCACCACCGCCAGAGTACGCCGCAGGCCCCAGGCCTCCAGTCGATCCGCCAGGGGATCTCCGATATAGGCCAACAAGGCGGCCACGACAAAGGGAGTTAGTATCGGCGCCAATAGATAGAGCAGGATAAAAAATCCACTGCCTATCACCATCCATTGCCAGCGTTGGGTATCCGTCATGCTAACGTTTCTCCCTTGCGCGGCCATACCAGATGGAAATATAGGTCGCGCCACTTAACAGCGTGCTGAACATCACCACCCAGATCAAGATTTGTAAAAACAGCTCCGGCAGAGGCATTACGGACAGAGACATCAGCACAAATACCACCAGCGCAACCTGCAACACGGTATTCAACTTACTCAGCATATGGGGTTCCATATCATAACGACCATAGGCCAGATGGTAGCCCAGGGCTCCGGCGATAATGAGTACATCACGTCCCAGTACCGTAGCCACCAGCCAAATGGGCAAGACTCCCAGCCACCCTAGAGAGATATAGATACTGGCCATCATAAACTTGTCAGCCAGGGGATCGAGAATAGAACCCAAGCGACTGCCCCAGCCATAGTGCCTCGCCAACAAGCCATCCAGGCCATCAGAGACTCCGGCAATAATAAATAGCCACAGGGAGGTAGCTGCCTGCCCATGAAACAGATACCACACGGCAGGCGGTATCAGTAAAAACCGTAGGATGGAGATAAGGTTAGGGATATGCTCTGGCTTCATGGCAAATAGCGATAGTGAATCACTGCTGAGGGAGCGCCTTCACCGGTGTCACTCTCATCGGGCTGGAACGGGTAGAGCCGGTATCCCAGGCTGATGGCCTTGTTGACACTCTGCCAGTCCCCCTCATTGCGGATACGAAAAACGATGCTGTCTTGTGTGATGGTATCGGCGATCACCTCGGACACAGAGACCTGCTTTTGCAGATAGCGCAACACCGCCGCGTAATCGCCCAGGGACTGGATATTCCAGACCTTAACCAGGGTATGGTTGGCCGCAGTATTCACCGTGGTCTGGGCAAAACTGCCGGCAATGGCATCCACGGCCAGATCGATCCCTGGACGTATCACCGAGGCCAGATCCCTCCCCTCTATCTTCCACTTCCACTCCCTCTCCTTGAGTATCAGGCTCCAATCTGCATTCCATCGATGGTCTCCGCTAGAATAGATACGGCCATAAAACACCACATCATCACCGTAACGTAAGGAGGCTTGGCGAACTGCATCGCCGAAGCCACCCCATACATCACTCACATTCACTGCCGCTTTATCCACCAGATCAAGCAAGGGAAACTGTAGTGGCTGGCCTCGGAATGCTGCCTGTTGTCGTATTATATCCAGCCCGGGATGGCTGCTGGCCGCGCCCAATAACTCACGCGAACCGCCTTGCTCCAGCACTACCCAACTGAGCATGCCGGGACGCACCTGCCCCCAAATGGGCAGGCCATTGTCACGCAAAAGCCGCTTGATGCTGCGTGGATACATCTCCACCCACAACACCAGTTGTTCGCCCTCCAGGCCTTTCTCCTGCGCCTGCTGTAGATCCAGCTTACGATAGCGATAGGATTTAACAAAGCTATGTGCTTCACTCATGGCCGCCAGAGTGTTGGGATTGAACATCACGTCACCACGGCCGGAATAGCGCAGCAGTACCTCCGCCAGCGCCGTTCGATAGGCCTCTACGCGTGATTTTCGGGTCTGATCCGCCACAGGAATCTCCACCACATGCAGATCCTTGACCTCTACGGCCAGGCTGAGTGGGGAAATCAGTAATAACATTAATAAAATCAGTCTATGCAAGGGGTTTAACACCAAATCTATTTTTATGGTTCACAGCGTAATCGTTCCATGCCTTCCGGCAGACTGATAGAATATCAGCCCAGCACACCGCTGCAAATCTTATCCGCACCCAATTTATCGAAATCTGGGGGCCAGAACATGACCGGAGTCACCATTGAGTACCGAGAAACAGGACAGCGCTTCCCTTAGTTACCGTGATGCAGGCGTAGACATCGACGCTGGCAATGCCCTGGTAGAGAAGATCAAACCCCACGCCAAGCGCACCCTGCGCCCCGAGGTACTGGGTGGTCTGGGCGGTTTCGGTGCCCTGTTTGAGATCCCCCTGGATCGCTACAAGAAGCCGGTACTGGTGGCAGGTACCGACGGTGTCGGTACCAAGTTGAAGCTGGCGATGGATATGGACAAGCACGACACCATCGGCATCGATCTGGTGGCCATGTGTGTCAATGACCTTATCGTACAGGGTGCAGAACCCTTGTTCTTCCTCGATTACTACGCCACCGGCCACCTCAACGTGGATGCCGCCGCAGACGTAGTGAAAGGCATCGCCGACGGCTGTCTGCTCTCTGGTTGTTCTCTAACCGGCGGCGAAACCGCCGAGATGCCGGGAATGTACGAGGGTGATGATTACGATCTGGCCGGATTTTGTGTCGGCATCGTCGACAAGGAACAGGTCATCGACGGCAGCAAGGTAGGCGCCGGTGATGTGATCATCGGTCTGGCCTCCTCCGGCCCTCACTCCAACGGCTACTCGCTGATCCGCAAGGTGTTAGAGGTCTCTGGTGCCTCACTGGACGATGCGTTTGACGGCAAGACACTGGGCGAGGTACTGCTGACGCCGACCCGCATCTACATCAAGCCACTGCTGGAGCTGTTCAAACAGGTGGATGTACACGCCCTGGCCCATATCACTGGTGGCGGTCTGACCGAAAACCTACCCCGCGTTCTGCCCGCTAACTGCCGCGCCATTATCGATACCCAAAGCTGGCAGCGGCCGGAAATATTTAACTGGTTACAACAGCAAGGCAACATCGAAGACTCCGAGCTCTATCGTACCTTCAACTGCGGTGTCGGTATGACCCTTGTCGTGCCTGCTGCTCAGGCAGAGAAAGCGGTGGCCCAGCTGAATCAGGCGGGTGAGAGCGCCAGCATCATCGGTCGCATCGAGAGCTTCGATGCAGGTGAACAGGTCATCCTCAACTAGTCATGCCCAGCCAGCACAAACTCCCCATTGTCGTGCTGCTGTCCGGCAGTGGCTCCAATCTACAGGCGATCATCGATGAGGCCCAAGCGGGCCGTCTGGATGTGGAGATACGTGCGGTCATCAGTAACAAGGCCGCGGCCTTCGGACTGCAACGTGCACAACAGGCGGGCATAGAGACGCGGGTGCTGGAGCACACCGCCTTTGACAGCCGCGAGGCCTTCGATCGGGCGTTGGTAGAGCTGATCGACACCTATCACCCGGGGCTGGTGGTACTGGCCGGCTTCATGCGCATCCTCAGCGATGCCTTTGTCGACCACTACCACGGACGTCTGCTCAACATCCACCCCTCGCTGCTACCCAAATACCAGGGCCTAAAGACCCATCAGCGCGCCATCGATGCCGGTGATACAGAGGCCGGTGCCAGTGTCCACTTTGTCAGTCGTGAACTGGATGGCGGACCGGTGATCATGCAGGCCAGTGTGCCATTGCAGACCGATGATGATGCCGAGAGCCTGGCGCAAAGGGTATTGGGCGTCGAACACAAACTCTATCCTCAGGCGATACAGCTGTTCGCGACCGGTGAGATAGAGCAAAGGGACAATCAGGCTTTCTATAAGGGTCAGCCGCTCAATCAGCCACTGTCCCGGAACCCGGAACCATTGTTGACTAGCAACTGCTAACTACCCAAAACTACGGTAGAAATAGACGCCGTTCGGTAACAGCATCATCCTCGTCTGTTGCTTAGCCGGCGATTGTTTATGCCGATTCACCACATACAGACCTGCATTAATGCCGATGGCGGCACCCGCCATGGTATCCGACAACCAGTGCTTCTGATCGTACATACGGGAATAGGCCGTCAGGCTGGCCAGTGAATAGAAGAACAAACGTCGGCCAAAGCTGGGATTGTCGGTGCTTTCGGCCAATACCGTAGAGAGGGCAAAGGCCATGGTGGTGTGACCGGAGGGAAAAGACTTGTCCCCCTGCCACCAATCCGCCGAGGAGGAGGTGGCGTTGGGACGTGTGCGACCAAACAGAACCTTACCCGCGCCCGTAGTAAATCCGCTGAGGACAACCGCCTCAAAACTGTTGGCACTTAACTGCACCAGCTGGGGATTGTCGTTTAGCTTACCGGTCAGATAGAGGGACAGCAAAGTCACCCCTCCCAGGGAATCCAACTCTCCCCAAGCGTTACCGATGGAGGCCAGCTGATCACCGGTGGGAGTTTGGTTTGCGGCAAAACCGCTACGCACAGACTCATCGTATTGAATAGCAGTCGCCGTTAGTAGCGCAATCCCCCCCAGCGTCAGCCATTCCTTCTCTTGCCACTGCGTCGGCTGGCGCAGGTAATCCTTAAAATCCTGCCAGATCTCAGCCGACTGCGCGGGCATGGATACCACGAGCAAACTGATTACCGCAGTAATAGCCGATTTCCGTAAACCCATACGCTCTCGCCCTATCATTAGGAACGGGGTAAGGTGACGCCTGTCTGGCCCTGATACTTGCCGCTGCGATCTTTATAGGAGGTTTCACACACTTCATCGGCCTCAAAGAACAACATCTGCGCGATACCTTCATTGGCGTAGATCTTGGCCGGTAGGGTTGTGGTATTGGAGAACTCCAGAGTAACGTGACCTTGCCACTCCGGCTCCAGCGGCGTGACGTTAACGATAATGCCGCAACGCGCATAGGTCGACTTACCCAGACACACAGTCAGCACGCTGCGCGGGATGCGAAAATATTCCACCGTACGAGCCAGGGCAAAGGAGTTGGGGGGGATAATACAGACGTCAGATTTCACATCGACAAAGCTGTTTTCATCGAAATCTTTAGGGTCAACGATGGCCGAATTGATATTGGTGAAGATCTTGAATTCATCCGCACAACGTACATCGTAACCGTAGCTGGAGGTGCCATAGGAGATAATGCGGCCACCCTCATTTTCCCGCACCTGACCCGCCTCAAACGGCTCGATCATACCGTCACTTTCCGCCATGCGACGGATCCACTTATCTGACTTTATACTCATAGTTCTGACACACTTTGCCACTGTAAAGCCCGGCATTGTAAAACAAAAAGCCGTGTGTGGACAAAATGAACGCCATGTAGAAGCAATATAGGGCTTTTCCGCTGTCTCGCCAGATCATTCCATATGGTCTCTATTCATGTTTTAATCCTTAAAAACCAGATGATGTATGCAGGAATAGACAGTTCCTCCAGCACAGTCCCTCGTTTAAGGACCACGACACCCGGCATGAAGATACGCACCGCCGTATGGCTCTACATCACCGCACTGACCATCACCTCAGTGGTTATTCTGGCGACTACCGTCATCAGCCTCAATAATACAATAAGCATCCAGTCCAATTGGGATCACTTCGAACTAACCCGCTCAGAAAAAAGCCGCGCGTTAAATAAAATCCATGCACAAATCGGTTTTGGCGGCATGATACATCACTACAAGAATCTGATACTGCGTGGAGATAATAATCTGCTCAGTAAGATTCATTCCGATCTGGGGGGGGCGGAGGCAACCATTTCAGAATATAAATACCTCCCACTCAACGAGACCGAACTGGCCGCAATCAGTGACATCGAGTCTACCTTAGAAAAATACCGCAGTGCACTCACTATCATCAGAACGAAACTGGTACTCAATGAAAGAGCTCGGGCTATCGACAACACCGTAAGGATTGATGATCAACCCGCTCTGCAGGCCTTGGGCATACTTGCTGAAGAGCTTAAAGGCGACCTTTCTCATACAGAGTCCAAAGCCCACACCCTCAATCGTTTGCGCACCGAGCTGGGTTATGGGGGCATGATACACAATTACAAAAATTATCTGTTACGCGGTGAGAGTCGATACCAGCAGGCGGCAGAGGGAAACATAAGTAGAGCCAAAATGGCACTTAACAGCTATCGGAAAAATCTCTTGGTAGCAAACGAACAAAGTGCATTGAAGGATATTGACGGGGTAATTGGACAATATAAAAACAAGCTTTCTATCATTCAGCAAGGCATCGCGAATGGTCTATCACCCCGGGAAATGGATCGTCAGGTAAAGGTTGATGATGCCCCATTACTACACGGACTAATACAGCTGGACCGTGAGAATATTGCCGAAAACGAACTCGCGGCATCGCACTTACAACAGTCCCTTACCTCTGTAATGACATCAAACAAAATGATTGTATTTATCGTATTGTTTTTCTTCAGCCTGCTTGCCCTTGGTTTTTACTGGCTGATTCACTATAAGATCATCCGTCCAATTCAAACCCTGAATACGGTTACTACTGAACTTGCCTTGGAAAAGTCCGACATACATATACCCATGCTGGATAAGCAGAATGAAATCGGTGAGTTGGCAGCATCGCTAGAGGTATTCAGAAAGAATATCTTGCGCAGACAACATGCAGAAGAACAACTAACACATATCAATCAACAGCTGGAAGAACGTATCCAGGATGCAATTCAAGCGGCGGAGCTCAACGCAAAACATCTGGAAAACCTGCTCAATAATGCCGCAGATGCCATCGTCATTACCAACATTGGCGGCGACATATTGTTCTATAACAAGGCGGCCTGTGAGATTTTTGGTTATACGCAAGACGAAACCATCGGCAAAAATGTAAAACTCCTAATGCCGGAAGATGATGCCAAGCATCACGACCGCTACATAAATGACTACATCGCGACGGAAAAAGGCAAGATTATGGGGCTCGGTCGTGTGTTGTTTGGGAAACATAAATCAGGGTTACTCTTTCCCATTGAGGTATCACTAAGTTCTATCCAGGATGGTGAACAGACCTATATGACCGCTATCATCCGTGATATCACAAAACAACAAGAACAAGAACACACACTGCGTCAGTCGCAAAAAATGGAGGCTATAGGGAAACTGACTGGTGGTATCGCTCACGATTACAATAATATGCTGGGGGTCGTCCTTGGCTTTACTGAGCTACTGGGAGAAGTCGTTTCCGATATACCCCAGGCGCATACATATATTAAACAGATCCATCATGCCGCGCAGCGCGGCGTTAAACTCACCGCCAAACTCCTAAAATTTTCCCGCAAAACCGGCATGGAACCCGAGCTGGTTGATATCAACCAACTGCTATTAGATCAGCAGGACATGCTGAAAAAAACATTAACCGCAAAGATCAAGCTAGTTATGAAGCTTTCGGGTAACCACTGTCTGGCGTGGATAGATGTGGGCGAATTGGAAGATGCGATCCTGAACCTAAGTATTAATGCCATGCACGCCATGCCAAATGGCGGTCAACTGAGTTTTGAAACGGAGATCGTAGAAATAGACTCTTCGAATGCCGAGCTGGATAAGGGCCATTATATAATACTCAGTATTTCAGATACAGGGGATGGAATCCCTGCCGAGATACAACTCAAAATCTTCGAACCCTTTTTCTCCACCAAGGATGAAAGTGGAACAGGTCTTGGCTTAAGTCAGGTATATGGTTTTGTTCAGCGCTCACACGGCCATATTACGTTTGAATCCCAACAACCCATCGGCACGACTTTCTACATCTATCTCCCCCTTTACAAAGAGACAAACTCTCGCCCAATGGAAGTGGCACAGCCTCCCATTGAAACAATCCTGGATGGAGATGAAACGATACTGGTGGTTGATGATGAACCGTCTCTACTGGCACTAAACAAAGATATTCTTGAACAGCATGGCTATCACGTTATTACCGCTAATAATGGGCGAGAAGCTCAGGCCTTGATTCAGCAAAGGGCATTTCAGCTGGTGCTCAGCGATGTCATCATGCCGGAAATGGATGGCTATGCATTATCCGCCTGGCTGCAAAGTCACTACCCTGATGTCAAAATACAATTAGTCAGTGGTTATCAAGAAACAGAAACAGAAACACAAAGATTGGTCGATGAAGAATTAAAAGCACGTATCCTGAAAAAACCGTATTCACAGCATGAGTTACTGCGTACCGTGCGTGACAGACTGGACGGGGCATAATCAGCAAGCATCGAGAATTCAATACTGAGGGTTTCAGCACCTTATTAGCCCATCGTATAAGAATCGTGTCCGTGGTTAATCACGATATGAAGGCGTCTTTTTAGCGCATTTACAGGCTGTCTGGATGATCTGGATGATCTGGATGATCTGGATGATCTGGATGATCTGGATGATCTGGGACCCTGCTTCCTATGGACTGCGGTTGAAACACTATAAAAGGCTAAATATTCTGATTTCAGGCTAAATATCACACGCCTATATGCCGTTATACCCCTGTAATACTAGACAAAACCCTACACTATATCTGGATTATACCAACTCGCCGGATCCATGGGCACGATGACAGGGACGAAATGAAAATAAAGCAAATCATCTGGGTTTACATTGTGGGTTTCACCCTGGCCTCCTTGGTGGTGGTCTATACGGCCAACTCTAACCTCAATTCCAGCCGCACCATCCAGCTCCATTGGCAACAGTTTCATCAGGACAGCTCCATAAAAGACGGGGCCCTGAATACGATCTTTCACAACATCGGCGTCAGTGGTGCCATCAACTTCTACAAACTTTATATTCTGCAAGGCGATCCACGACTACCGATACATATCCGCACCACGCTGAGTAATGCAAACGGTGCCATAGACCGATATCAAAGCCAGCCCACTTCCAGGGAAGAAGATGCTGCACTCAATCAGCTACGGCAGACCCTAAGCCTATATGATCAAAATATTACCTATATAGAGCATATGTTGGCCCAAGGATACAGTGCCAAAGAGATCGACAGCCGTGTCAGAATCGATGATGGCCCTGCCCTCAAGGCCTTACACACCCTTACCTCAACAGCACCCACTTACGTTTCTACCGAAGAAGCCAAGGCCCATATCCTCAACCGTCTGCGAAGAACCCTTGGCTATGGTGGTATTACCCACCATATCTACAATTATCTGCTTCGTGGAGAACGTCTTGATCGAGATGCCACCTGGAGCTCCATACGCGAGGCAAACCACATTCTCGGTGAATACCAGGCGCGCGCACGAACTGAGCCGGAAATAGAGGCTCTGGATACGCTGCAAGAGATCATCATGGTATATGCGGAGCGACTGGGAACCATTGAACAGCAGAAAAATGCCAATGCCCTCTCTGCAAGTGAAATTACACATCTATTTGTCGCCGATAGAGAAGCTATGCTGTCGGCCTTGAGTCAATTGGAACAGGGTATCTTCATTGACAACGGTAAAGCCGCGCAACAATTACAAAAAACACTGGTGGCGATAACAGTTTCCAGTCAACTCATGCTCTATTTAACCATCACCTTTACCGTATTACTGATCCTGAGCCTGTTCTGGTTTATCAATAATAGAATCGTTGTCCCAATAAACACCCTCTCACTCATCACCGACAGACTATCCCACGATGACACCAGCGTTACCGTACCTTTAACGGAGCAAACAAACGAAATAGGCCTACTGGCAAGATCCATCGATGTGTTCAAAAAAAATATATTACTCAGACAGCACGCCGAAGAAAAATTAAAACATATTAATCTGAACCTGGAAGGTCAGATCAAGGAAGGAACTCAACAGGTAGACTTCTATTCCCGTCACATGAAGAACCTGTTGGAAAATGCCGCGGATGCTATCATCAGCGCGGATAAAAACGGGATGATCCTTTCATTCAACAAGGCCGCCTGTGACACCTTCGGCTATAGCATGGATGAGATACAAGGAAAAAATGTTTCATTACTCATGCCGAATCCACATGCCGTACGACATGATCAATATTTGCATAATTACTTTAATAGTGGCAAAGCAAAGATTATGGGGATTGGACGCGAACTCTATGGCAAACGTAAATCGGGCGAAGAATTTCCCATAGACGTAGCACTTACTACCTTGAAAGATAACGGAAAGACTTATATCACCGCGTTCATACGAGATATCACGCTGCACAAAGAACAGGAAAAAAAATTACGCCAAGCCCAGAAAATGGATGCTCTGGGACAACTGACGGGCGGTATTGCCCACGACTATAACAATATGCTGGGAGTGATTATTGGTTTCTCAGAACTATTAGACAATGAACTGGAATCCAGCAGTACAGCCAAACAGTATGCCGATGAAATTCATCATGCTGCAAAGCGTGGCAGCAAGCTAACAGAAAAATTACTTGGCTTCTCTCGTAATCAGGGTAGTGAGCCAGAACTGGTGGATATCAATCAGATTCTGGCAGAACAACAGCACATGTTGGAAAAGGCCCTGATGGTTGATATCAAGTTAAGCATGTCTTTCTCGGAACAAGCCTGCCTGGCATGGATTGATCCCGGCGAATGGGAAGATGCTCTATTAAATATGTCTATCAATGCCATGCATGCGATGACAAATGGTGGCGAATTGAGGATAGAAACCGATATCGTCTCGACCCCTTCAATTATCACAAACCCAACATCCACAAACTATATTTTGATTACCCTCAAAGACACCGGCATGGGTATACCGGCTGCAATGCAGCACAGGATCTTCGATCCCTTCTTCTCCACCAAGGGTGAGAAAGGCACAGGCCTGGGACTCAGTCAGGTCTATGGATTTATCCAGCGTTCACTCGGACACATAGAACTCGAATCCACAGCAGGGCACGGCACAACGTTTCGTATTTATCTGCCCGTGTACGAAGTTGACGATGTTTATCCGGATAAGCCGGTTATGAAACATAGCACTGGTGAGTTTTCAGGCAACGAATCCATTCTGCTTGTGGATGATGAGCCGTCACTACTTATATTGATCAGCGAAATGCTGCAGCCGCACGGATATAAAGTCACTACTGCTTGCAGTGCTGCTGAGGCTCAGGGACTACTACAGCAGAATGAATTTCAACTCGTTGTCAGCGATATCATCATGCCCGATATGAATGGATACAAATTAGCGGAATGGATATATATTCATCATCCACAATGCAAAATACAACTGACCAGCGGTTTTGATCACTATGGTAAACATCAGGAAGTAGATGAGACTCTGAAACAGAACATCCTGAAAAAACCTTTTACATCCAGCGAGCTACTCAAAACCATACGCGAACGACTGGATGAAGAGTAAATTAATACATCCTATCCATAACAAAACAGGGCGCTAAAAAGCGCCCTGTTTTGTTTCGATAATTCAGAAATCAGACATAAGTGCATCAAGCGGATAGTGACAAGGCGCAGGACAACGAAAAAGCGGAACTTAGATTAAGTTAAGTGAGCATTTTTCGTCGTCCTGCACCAATCAGTGAAACCGATTGGGTCGCACTTCAGTGTGCCCAAAGGGTTTAACCAAGCCGCCAGTGCCGCTTATGAATTTTGGATAACGATATTGGGGAACTTATGTCCGTACTCCTTGGCACGCTTGGACAGCTTGGCAGCCATGCGACGGGCCACTTCACGGTAGATGTTGGAGACCTGACCATCGGGATCAGCGGCAACCGTCGGCTTGCCCTGATCTGCATCGATGCGGATCTTCATATCCAGTGGTAATGAACCCAACATGTCGACGTCGAACTCTTCCGCCATCAAATTACCACCACCGGTACCAAAGATGTGCTCTTCGTGACCGCAGTTGGAACAGATGTGGATACTCATGTTCTCGACGATACCCAGTACCGGCACATCGACCTTCTCGAACATCTTCAGACCCTTCTTGGCGTCGATGAGGGCGATATCCTGCGGGGTGGTTACGATGACCGCACCGGAAACCGGCACCTTCTGCGCCAGGGTCAACTGCACGTCACCGGTACCGGGGGGCATGTCGACCATCAGATAATCCAGATCCTGCCAGTTGGTATCGTTCAGCAGCTGTTCCAGTGCCTGGGTAACCATCGGGCCACGCCAGATCATCGGGGTGTCTTCTTCGATCATGTAACCGATGGACATGGTCTGCAGACCATAGTTGACCAGCGGCTCCAGCTTGTCGCCCACCTGGGTGGGCTTCTTGTTGATGCCCATCATGCGGGGCTGGGAAGGACCATAGATATCCGCATCGAGGATACCAACCTTGGCACCTTCGGCGGCCAGAGCCAGGGCCAGGTTGACGGTGGTGGTGGACTTGCCCACGCCGCCCTTACCTGAGGCCACAGCAATGATGTTCTTTACACCGGGGATCGGGGTCACACCCTTCTGTACGGAATGGGCATCGATACGCTGAGAGACATTGATTGTGGCAGCGGATACGCCATCGATAGCTTCGACCTTGGCCTTAAGAGCCTCACTCAAGCGGGCCTTGTAGCCCTCTATTGGGAAACCCATCAGTACATCGACGGTCACCTTGTCACCGTCTATGGCTATATTCTTAACTGATTTAGCGGCGAACAGATCCTGCTCAAGATACTCGTCGATATATTCCTTCAGCGCAGATTCGACCTGCTGTTCGGACACATTAGACATGACTGACTCCTAAATTAGTGAAAACCTCGGGCAAATGGCCCGGGCTCCCTGATGTCACGTAAGAGATGGCGTTCCTCCATCCCCGGAAAAATTTGAGGCGGCAAGTTTATTACATTCCCAAGTAAATTACTAAGGAATAACATCCTAAGACCGGACTACTTATATGGTTTCCGTACCGTAGATTTCAAGTCCTCCGATTCAAATAAGCTTTAATTTAGGTGCAATTAAGGCGATAAATTTGTTATTTTATGCGGTCTTTTCCAGCACAAACAGAGTATTAGAGAGCCTCATGTCGCACACCAGCCGCAATATCCTCGTTACCAGCGCACTGCCCTATGCCAATGGTTCCATCCATTTGGGTCATTTGGTGGAATACATCCAGACCGATGTGTGGGTACGCTTCCAGAAGATGCGCGGTAACCACTGTACCTATGTCTGTGCCGACGACGCCCACGGCACCCCGATCATGCTGCGTGCCCAACGTGAAGGCATCACGCCTGAAGAACTGGTCGCGCGTATCAAAGAAGAACACGAGGCCGACTTTGCCGCCTTTAACATCGGCTTTGATAACTTCCACTCCACCCATTCGGAAGAGAACCGCGAGCTGGCCAGCCACATCTATACCCGTCTGCAGCAGGCGGGCCATATCGACACCCGTACCATCAAGCAGGCCTACGATCCGGAAAAGGAGATGTTCCTGCCGGACCGCTTTATTAAAGGCACCTGTCCCAAGTGCGGCGCTGATGACCAGTATGGTGACAACTGCGAGGCCTGCGGTGCCACCTACTCGCCCACGGATCTGAAAAATGCCGTCTCCGCGATCTCCGGTGCCACCCCCATAGAGAAAGAGTCTGAGCACTACTTCTTCAAGGTCAGCAGCTTCGAGGAGCCATTAAAAGCCTGGATTGCCCAGGGTCACGGTACCTCGGCCACCGTTCAGGCCCCCATCGCCGCCAAGCTGAATGAATTCTTTGAATCCGGCCTGCAGGACTGGGACATCTCCCGCGACAAACCCTACTTTGGCTTCGAGATCCCCGGTGCCAAAGACAAGTACTTCTACGTCTGGCTCGACGCCCCTATCGGTTACATGGCCAGCTTCAAGAACCTGTGTGAGCGCACCGATGGTCTCAACTTCAACGATTACTTTGCCACAGATAGCCACGCCGAGCTGTACCACTTTATAGGTAAGGACATCGCCTACTTCCATACCCTGTTTTGGCCAGCGATGCTGGAGGGGGCGGGTTTCCGCAAGCCCACCGCAGTCTTCTGCCACGGCTTTTTAACCGTCAACGGCGCGAAGATGTCCAAGTCACGCGGCACCTTTATCAATGCCCGCACCTATCTGGACAATCTGAATCCGGAATACCTGCGTTACTATTTTGCCGCCAAGCTCAGCGACGGCATCGATGATCTGGACCTGAACATGGACGACTTCGCCGCCCGGGTGAACTCGGATCTGGTGGGCAAGGTGGTCAACATCGCCAGCCGTTGCGCCGGTTTTATCAAGAAACGTTTCGATGGCCAGCTCTCTGCCACCTGCTCTGAACCCAAACTGTACGAAGAGTTTGTCCATGCAGGTGAGGAGATCGCCGATAATTTTGAGCGCCGTGAATTCAGCCGCGCCATCCGCCAGATCATGGCGCTGGCAGACAAGGCCAATGTCTACATCGATGAAAAACAACCCTGGGTGGTGGCCAAAGAGGAAGGCAAGGATCAGCAGCTGCACGACATCTGCTCCACCGGCATCAACCTGTTCCGCGTGCTGATGACCTATCTGAAGCCGGTATTACCGGAGATGGCGGAGAAGGTCGAGGAGTTCCTCCAGCTACCGAGCATGAGCTGGGACAACTGTGCCCAACCACTGACCGCCCATGCCATCAACAAATTCAAACCACTGATGACACGTGTGGAGAAAGAGAAGATCGACGCCATGTTGGAGGCCTCCAAAGAGGAGCTGGCAACGATGAGCGAGGAGACCACCAGCGTGACCGGCCCGCTGGCAGACGCTCCGATCGGCGAGATGATCAACTTCGATGACTTTGCCAAGGTGGATCTGCGCATCGCCCGTATCGTCAAGGCCAACCACGTAGAGGGTGCCGACAAACTGTTGCAACTGACCCTCGATCTGGGCGGCGAAACCCGCAACGTCTTCGCCGGTATCAAGTCCGCCTATAAGCCGGAGGATCTGGAAGGCAAGCTGACGGTGATGGTGGCCAATCTGGCACCGAGAAAGATGAAATTCGGCATGTCCGAAGGTATGGTGCTGGCGGCCGGTCCCGGGGGTAAGGATCTGTTTATCCTTAATCCCGATGAAGGCGCCGAGCCAGGCATGAAGGTTAAGTAGAGTGCGCAGGAGCAAGGTTCAAGAGGAAAGAGACAAGGAAAGGCGCCTAAAGACTTGGATCTTGAAGCTGAAAACATAACCCTTTGATCTGCACGTTGTTATGCTTCCGCCGCAGGCCTAACATATTGATATACATCATTGAGATTATGGGATAGCGGTCTACTATAGCCGCCATGGCAGGAGAGCAATAAAAACAGATGGCCGAATATGCACTGATTTTGGTTAGCACCATACTGGTGAACAACTTCGTACTGGTGAAGTTCCTCGGACTGTGCCCCTTCATGGGGGTCTCGCGCAAGCTGGAGACCGCCATGGGTATGGGCCTGGCCACCACCTTTGTGCTCACCCTCTCCTCGGTCGCCAGCTACATGGTCAATGCCTACATGCTGGAACCGTTTGGTCTGGAATACCTGCGCACCATCGCCTTTATCGTCGTCATCGCAGGGGTAGTACAGTTCACCGAGATGCTGGTGCACAAGACCTCACCCATGCTCTACCAGGTGCTGGGGATCTTCCTGCCCCTGATCACTACCAACTGCGCGGTGCTGGGTGTCGCCCTGTTGAATACCCAGGCCCAGCACAGCTTCCTCGAATCTGCCATCTATGGCTTTGGTGCCGCAGTGGGCTTCTCCCTGGTGCTGGTGCTGTTCGCAGCCATGCGTGAACGCCTGGCAGTGGCCGATGTGCCGGTGCCGTTTCAGGGTGCCGCCGTCTCCCTGGTCACCGCCGGTCTGATGTCGCTGGCCTTTATGGGCTTCTCCGGTCTGGTGAAATAATGCTCGAAGCCATCCTCATTCTGACCCTGATCGCGGTGGTCTTCGGTCTGCTACTGGGCTTTGCCGCCATCCGTTTTAAGGTGGAGGGTGATCCCATCGTCGATCAAATCGACTCCCTGCTGCCACAGACCCAGTGCGGACAGTGCGGTTATGCCGGTTGCCGCCCCTATGCCACAGCCATAGCCGCAGACGAGGCGGACATCAATCAATGCCCACCCGGCGGCGAGACGGTGATCCTCTCCCTCGCGGACCTGCTAGGCAAGGACCCCAAGCCCCTGAGTGAAGAGCATGGGGTGGAAAAGCCGAAGATGGTGGCAGTGATCGATGAACAGACCTGCATTGGTTGCACCCTTTGTATCCAGGCCTGTCCGGTGGATTGTATCCTCGGCGCCGGTAAACAGATGCATACGGTGATCGAAAAAGAGTGCACCGGCTGTGAGTTGTGTCTGCCCCCCTGCCCCGTGGACTGCATCCTCATGGTGGAGGTAGGTTCCGACCCGAGCACCTGGAAATGGCCCTATCCCGGACAAAAGGAGCCGCAGGCATGAGCCCCAAGTTGTGGAAATTCCACGGTGGCCTGCATCTGCCGGGTCACAAAGCCGAGTCCACCGGCCAGACAATCAGCACCATGCCCGTCGCTACTCAATTGATCGTACCGGTTCAACAACACATCGGTGCCGCCGCCCATGTGCTGGTAGAGGTAGGACAAAAGGTATTAAAAGGTCAGCCCATTGCCCGCGCAGAGGGTGCCGTAAGCACCAGTATCCATGCCCCCAGTTCCGGTACTGTCACCGCCATCGAACCACATAGTGTACCCCACCCCTCGGGCCTGAAAGACCTGTGTATAGTCATCGATACCGATGGTGAGGATCGCTGGGCTACCCGAACGCCGATCGATGATCCCGCCTTGGCAAGTGCCGATACCCTGCGCCAGCAGATACAGGCCAGCGGCATCGTCGGTATGGGCGGTGCCGGCTTTCCTTCCCATCTGAAGCTCAATCCCCGCACGCATGTGGTAGAGACCCTGATCCTCAACGGTGCCGAGTGTGAACCCTATATCACCTGCGACGATATGCTGATGCGAGAACGCCCTCTCGATATCCTGCGCGGTGCCAGACTCATGTCCCGTGCGTTGGCGGCAAAGACCGTCGTCATCGCCATTGAGGACAACAAGCCCGAGGCCCTGGCTGCAATCAGTGCCGAACTGGGCAAGGCGGCAACATCAAATATTGAGGTGCTTAGCATCCCTACCCTCTACCCCACCGGAGGTGAGCGCCAGCTGATTAAGGTGGTTACCGGTAAAGAGGTGCCCAGTAAGGGGTTGCCTGTGGAGATCGGTGTGGTCTGCCATAACGTCGCCACGGCGGCGGCGGTCTACCGCGCAGTGGAACTGGGCGAGCCTCTGGTCTCGCGTATCGTCACCATCACCGGTGAACGGGTGCCGGAGCCACGTAATCTTGAGGTGGTATTCGGCACCCCACTGCAGGCGGTGTTGGATTATTGTCAGGTAGCGGACAGCGCCGATATCGAGATACTCATGGGCGGTCCGATGATGGGATTGCCGCTACACGACACACAGACACCCATAGTGAAAACCAGTAACTGCCTGTTGATACGACAGACCGAAACGAAACCTGCCGCCCTACCCTGTATCCGTTGTGGTGCCTGTGCCGAGGTCTGCCCGGCACAACTGCTGCCACAGCAACTCTACTGGCATGCCCGCGCCAAGGCCTATGATCGGGTGCAGGATTTCCACCTGTTTGACTGCATCGAGTGTGGCTGTTGTGACCAGGTCTGCCCCAGCAATATTCCGCTGGTGGACTATTACCGCTTTGCCAAGACCGAGATCTGGGCACAGGAGCGGGAGAAGAAGGTCTCCGACCTTGCCCGTGAACGTCATGAATTCCGTGAATTTCGTCTGCAACGCGAGAAAGATGAGCGGGCAGCCCGCCATGCGCAGAAGAAAAAGGCTGTCAGCAGCGATGATGCAAAGTCCGATGATGCGAAAAAGGCCGCCATCCAGGCGGCCATGGATCGGGCCAAGGCAAAGCGTGACAATGTCGGCGCGAACGCAAAAAACACCGACAACCTGACCGAGGCGCAGCAACGACAGGTGGAAGAGGCCGATCAGCGTCGTGCCAAGATGAAGGAAAACTCCGGAGAGAACGAGTAATGCCCATGCGTCAAAGCAGCATTCAATCGATCATGTTCAATGTCAGTATCGCCCTGCTGCCAGCCATCGCCATCTATGCCTGGCTGTTCGGTGCCGCCATCCTC
>Ga0224506_10001245_pt1 | contig 18393 bp, 13 predicted proteins | sample SF_Jan12_sed_USG_2_FD_169108 | JGI IMG/M metagenome (GOLD analysis project Ga0224506, IMG submission 169108) | Sediment microbial communities from San Francisco Bay, California, United States - SF_Jan12_sed_USGS_8_1 | ecosystem: Environmental > Aquatic > Marine > Sediment | place: USA... | reverse complement strand
ACTGGACTGTTCCCCAGTCACCGGTGAAATCACTTATGGTATTGAACGTCTTGCCATGTATTTGCAAGGCGTCAAAAGTATTTTTGATTTAGTGTGGACCGATGGTCCACTGGGTAAAGTCACTTATGGTGATGTGTTTCACCAAAATGAAGTCGAAATGTCTGCGTATAATTTTGAACACGCCGATGTCGACTCCTTGTTTAATTGGTTTGATACTTGTGAAAAAGAAAGCCAACGTTTTATCGAATTAGGTTTGGCTTTACCTGCCTATGATCAAGTTTTAAAAGCTTCACACACGTTCAATCTACTCGATGCGCGTCACGCGATTTCCGTGACCGAGCGGGCACGTTTTATTGGGCGGGTGCGAGGTCTAGCTCGTGCGGTGGCACAAGCCTATTTCGAAGGGCGTGAGCGTTTAGGCTTCCCTATGTTGGGAGGGCAATCCTAATGAGTGAATATTTAGATTTTCTAGTCGAACTGGGTACCGAAGAATTACCACCCAAAGCTTTAAAAAAATTAGCCCAGGCCTTTGAAAGCGGCATTGTCGCCGGTTTACAAAAAGCCAATCTTAAATTTGGCGCCAGTCGTTTTTACGCTAGTCCACGACGTTTAGCTGTCATGGTTAGCGACCTGCAAAGCAAACAAGCTGATCAAGAAGTTGAGCGTAAAGGACCAGCCGTTCAAGCCGCGTTTAAAGACGATGGATGTCCGACCCCCGCAGCTGAAGGTTTTGCTCGTTCGTGTGGGGTTGCGGTGGAAGATTTGGAAAAGCTTGAAACGGATAAAGGTGCTTGGCTGGTATATCGTATGCGTCAAGCGGGACAAAATACGACATCCTTATTACCTGAAATCGTTAGCCAAAGCCTGGACAAATTACCTATACCTAAACGTATGCGTTGGGGTGCTTCCAATCATTTGTTTGTGCGTCCGGTGCATTGGTTAATTATGCTTTTAGGCGATGATGTGGTTCCTGCAGAAATATTGGGGCTACAGAGTGATCGCCAAAGTTATGGTCATCGTTATCATCATCCCAGTGCGATTACTATCGCCAATGCCAAAGCTTATGCGCCATTATTGGAAAGCGAAGCTTATGTCATAGTTGATTTCGAACAGCGTCGAGCGGCAATTCGCGCTCAAGTGGAAGAAGCAGCATTGAGTGTTAAAGGTAAAGCGGTTATCGATGAATCCTTGCTCGATGAAGTTACCGGTCTAGTGGAATGGCCACGCGCAATTATTGGCAATTTTGACGAAGCATTTTTAACAATCCCTAGCGAGGCCTTAGTGTCCGCGATGAAGGGTCACCAAAAATATTTTCATGTGATTGATGCATCCGGCAAACTGCTTCCTCATTTTATTACCATAGCTAATATTGATAGTCGTGTTCCTGAGAGTGTGCGCGCTGGTAATGAGCGAGTGATACGACCGCGCTTATCCGATGCACAGTTTTTCTGGCAACAGGATCAAAAAATTTCACTACATGCACGCAGCCAACAATTGGCGAGTATCGTATTTCAAAATAAATTGGGATCGGTATTAGATAAAGTGCGTCGTGTAGAAAAGCTCGCGGCCTTCATCGGTGAAAAAATTTCTGCCAATGTTAGTCATTGCAGTCGTGCTGCCGAACTTGCTAAAGCCGATTTATTAACAGAAATGGTCGGGGAATTCCCCGAGTTACAAGGCATCATGGGTGAGTATTATGCGCAACTCGATGGCGAAGATGCGTCTGTATGCGCGGCTATCCGCGAACATTATCAGCCGCGCTTTGCCGGTGATGAACCAGCACCATCAGATATTGGTCAGGCAGTGGCCATTGCAGAAAAAATTGATACATTGATCGGAATTTTTGGTATCGGTCAGATACCCACTGGCGATAAAGATCCGTTTGCCTTGCGTCGTGCAGCGTTAGGGGTATTACGAACAATTATTGAAAAACAACTAAACGTGGATTTGCGCGAACTATTGCACTATTCACAATCATTGTTTACTCAAGTCAAAATAGAAAAACAAACAGATGCGAAAGTATTTGATTTTATGATGGAGCGTCTACGTGCCTATTATCAAGATCAATCGATTAGTCCGCAAGTTTTTGACGCTGTTTTGGCGGTAAAACCCAAGTCGCCACTGGATTTCCATCAACGTCTACAGGCCGTGAATGAGTTTGCTAAGTTGGAAGAAGCTGAGAGTCTTGCAGCAGCCAATAAACGCATTAGCAATATACTGAAAAAACTGGATTCGCCGGTCGGTGAAACTTTGATTGCTAATCTTATGTCTGAATCTGCAGAGCAAGCGCTTTTTAGGGCTATGAATGACAAACAGGCGGAATTTGACACATGTATGGCGCAATCGGACTATCAAGCAGCATTAAGTCTATTGGCGAGCTTGCGTCAGCCTGTGGATCAATTCTTTGACCAAGTTTTAGTCATGGATGATGATCCTAAAGTGCGTCACAATCGTCTCACTTTATTGGCAAAATTAAGCTTTAATTTCAACCAGGTAGCAGATATAGCGGCTTTATCGACCTAGCTTATAACCTATAATTACTAATAAAATCTTAAGTTTGGTCGATATACTATAATTAAAGTAAGTGGACGCCTGATCCACAAATGGGGTGATCAAATGGGTTTTCGGGGTTTAAGCGTAATTTCGCTATTTTTTTTCTTACTCGTGGTGGCTGCTCATTCGAACGCCGCCCAGGCCCCAGCATTCGCCTATATTCTCAAATCGACCAATCCAGGCAGCGTTTTAGTCATTAATACTGCAACGGCGAAGTTAGTCAAAGAAGTCGTCGTGGGCAATTCACCCAAAGGTGTTGCCATCGACCCCGTTGATGGTTCTCATGTCTATGTGCTGAATAATGGCACCAATACTATTAGCACTATCGATGCCTATCAGAATATCAAGGTGGGAACGGATTATTATGTGGATTTGAATTCAGGTATTGGCAAATGTTCGGCTATTGATATCGCACCTGATGCAAGTGAACTCTATATTTCCTGCGAAGCAGGTATTGAGGTTGTTGATATTGCTGATATTGAATACACGCCAGAAATTAAACAAATCCGCGTAGTCAAGCCACTAAAATACAGTGGCAAGGGTATTCGTGTGGATTTCGATCGAAGAATCGCTTTTTCAATTGGAACTATCAATAGCGGTGCAGGTGTATCCGTCATTGATATTGATTTTACGAATGCTAAAACTGGTGTTCAGCGAGAATTCACTAGTTACAAACTGGACTGGGGTGTTATGAAAGACACCGGTTCGACTTATTTTGGTAGCGAAGGTGGTATGGCCATCGATACCGCTAAGCAGCTCATTTATGTTGCCAATAACTGGGGCAACACGGTTTCAGTTATGAAATATATAGCTTCGGCTGATTCTTATATTATCGAAAATCCTTTGGGTACCGATGTGCATGTGACTATTGTCAGAGATGGCGCACAGTATTCACGACCGCGTGATGTGATCCTAAGTCCCGATAAGAAATATTTGTATGTGGCTGTTTTCTCGGACTCCAATACAGGTGCATCGCGGGTGAGCGGGCAGATTCAAGTGCTCGATGTTAGTCAGGCCGAGTTTGGTTATGTGCAACAAGCTATAACTCCTGTCACCTTAAAAAATCCCGTGGACTGGGGAACTAACCATGCTTTTGCTTTGAGTCTCTACCCTGATGGCTCACTCTATGTGATAAAAGATGTATGGGGTGCCAACGGTGATGGTAGTGGTGGTGCTGGTTATTATGGCGCGACACTAACTGTGGAATCACTCTATGACAGCTTCAGTGGAGAATTTGAAGGATTACGCGTGACAGAAATTGCGCCGAATACCAATTTTGGCATCAAAGGTGTGAGTGATATGACCGGACATATTTTTATTGGTCCGCCTTGCTCCCTATGCCCTTATGGTGAAGCACCTCAAGCAGTGAAAGCGCAACAGATTCGTCCTATGTCATTAGACTGGATGGTACTAATATTACTGCTCCCATTATTTGCACGGCGTTATTTTCTCGCTTAGTTTCTTTTTGTGTTTAATTTGGTTAAAGTTCGGCACTGGTTATTAAGGCTAGTGCATGAAACTAATTATTCTCGATCGAGACGGTGTTATTAATTTCGACTCCGACGCTTTTATTAAATCGCCCGAAGAATGGCACCCTATCCCCGGGTCACTGGAAGCCATTGCCAAGCTCAATCAGGCGGGCTTTAACGTACTTGTTGTTAGTAATCAATCGGGTATTGCACGGCAATATTTTGATGAAGCTATGCTAAGCCTTATCCATGAAAAATTTCAAAAATTATTAGCTGAAAAAGGCGGAACAGTCGAAGCGATTTTTTATTGTCCTCATGGCCCGGATGACCATTGTGATTGCCGCAAACCCAAGGCGGGTTTATTCCACCAAATCGAAAAACAGTATCAAGCGAATTTAGCCGGTGTTTTTGCCGTCGGCGATTCCTGGCGGGATCTAGAAGCAGCAATGACAGTTCATGCTCAGCCGGTTTTAGTGCTCACCGGCAAAGGTGAGCAAACCAAAGCAGCACACAGCCAAGAATTGCTTGAAAAGCAAATACCAATTTTTAATAATCTGGCCGATTTTACCCAAACCTTGTTATCGCCGCAGACATAGGATTTTTACCATGCAGTGGATTCGCTCATTAATATATTTTGTTTTTATGGTCCTCACCGCCATTGGATTTGGGTTGTTGTCGGTGGTGTTGTGGCCTCTACCATTCAAATGGCGTTATGGTGTAATCAGTCAATGGGCAAGAATGAATATTCCCATGCTCAAAGTGATTTGCAATTTAAACTATGAAGTTGAAGGTCGGGAAAATATTCCCGAGCAAGCCTCGGTTATCTTATGCAAGCATCAATCGACTTGGGAGACGATGGCGCTGCAATGTATTTTCCCACCACAAATCTGGGTATTAAAGAAAGAGTTGTTGAAAATCCCATTTTTTGGCTGGGGCCTCGCTTGTCTAGACCCGATTGCAATAAATCGTAAATTGAAAAAGAAAGCCATGGAGCAAGTCATGGAGCAAGGTCAGCAACGTTTGGATAGTGGTCGCTGGGTGGTGATTTTTCCCGAAGGCACACGCATACCTGCCGGGAAAAAAGGCAAATATCAGCTTGGAGGCGCACGTTTAGCAAAACATGCGGGTCATCTAGTCGTGCCCGTGATGCACAACGCGGGAGAATATTGGCCGAAAAAAGGTTTTCTCAAAACACCCGGTACAATCAAGGTAGTTATTGGAAAACCGATCGATCCGACAAATCTCACACCTGATGAAATCATGCGTCAAACCGAGGAATTCATAGAAAGCAATATGAAAAAGCACAGCACTTTGGATGGTGTGTATTCCTAGGTCAATCTCTTCCCCTGGAAATCTAAATTTAAGGCTCAAAACGGCTCCATGGCGCTGCCCTAGTCCTGCCTGATCAAAATCTGTATAATGTGCGGCCCTTGTACGTTTTATACGTACGTAACTGAATTTTATAGACTGATTCTTAATCAGGATGGAATTATAAAAGATTTATTTTTCAAAAACTTAAGAAGGTAAGCTATGTTAGACACAACCTCATTGAAACAGTATTTAATGCAATGTGAGCGCGATGGTAAAGGCATCGACTTGGAATTCATTGCATTAATCGACGATATTGCTGGCGCTTGTCGTGAAATCCACTTGGGCGTTAACCATGGTGCTATTCTAGGTGTTCTAGGCAGTGCAGGCAGTGAAAACGTTCAGGGTGAGACACAAAAGAAGCTCGACGTATTATCCAACGACTATTTTATCAAACACTGCCAATGGGGTGGTCAATTAGCCGGTATGGCTTCTGAAGAAGAAGACGATGTTTACGAAATTCCAGCGAAATATCCTCGCGGAAAATATTTAATGTATTTTGATCCGCTCGATGGATCATCAAATATTGATGTGAATATCACAGTTGGTTCTATTTTCTCGATTGTTAAAGCGCCAGAAGGTGTTACTGATCCTAAACTACCTGATTATTTGATCAAAGGTACCGAGCAAGTTTGTGGTGGTTTCTGTTTATATGGTCCATCAACCATGATGGTCATCACAATTGGTGACGGTGTACATGGCTTCACTCTTCATCCTGGAACTGGTGAGTTTTTACTAACCAATCCGAATATGAAGATTCCTGAAGACACCAAAGAATTTGCAGTCAATATGTCAAATCATCGTTTCTGGGAAGAACCAGTTCAACGTTATGTTGATGAGTGTCTAAAAGGTACAAGCGGTACACGCGAAAAAGATTTTAATATGCGTTGGGTTGCGTCAATGGTTGCTGAGGTTTACCGTATTTTAACTCGTGGTGGTATTTTTATGTATCCCAAAGATAATAAAGATCCGAATAAACCTGGCAAATTACGATTAATGTATGAAGCGAATCCCATGTCTTATATTGTTGAGCAAGCCGGTGGTCTGTCGACAACAGGTCGTGAACGTATTCTTGAAGTGCAACCTGATGATATTCACCAACGTGTACCTGTGATTCTTGGTTCCAAGAATGAAGTTCAACGTGTAATTGATTATCATAAATAAATAATTTGTTTTTATTCTAAAAAACCCCGCGTAAGATTGCGGGGTTTTTTTTAGGCTGGACTAAGAGGTTCCCCAGCATCTTCATCAGGTGGTGTATCTTCCAGCGGAGGTTCATCGCCCTCATCTTGACGGCCGCCTTCCTCGTCACCACCACGATCTCCTACATCATCGTCTAATGGAATTTCGTCATCATCTCGTTTATCTTCTTCAGGTGCTTTGTCTTCGCCGGAGGTTTCTGCTTCATCGGGTGCATCAATACTTTGTTTTTCCGACTCTACCTTATTCTCTTCGTCAGCTGACTGTTGCTGGTTTGAAGACTCTTCTTCAGCTGGAGGAGGCTCCTTCAAATATTCTGGCAAGGTTGTCATATTCTTTATACTTTCTGCGACATCTATGTCTCTTGTTTTAAGACCTCCATCTTTTGCTCCCTGTCGAATATCATCAATTTGACTAGGTGCTCCTCGAGACATGGCGGCGATTACAATGTCTTGACCTTTTTCTGGATAGGCTTCGACGTACATTCTAACGACTGCTCTAGGATCAGCTCCGCCTGATAATATAGGCACAATTGCTGATTCGGGTTTTAAGCCCAGTTCTTCAGCGGCATTCACAATGTCTTTTGCGTTAAAGTTTGCCTGGGCTGCCTTTTTTAATATAGTTTTAGCGCTCTTGGGATTTTGGGTGGCGGCATCTACAACAATTTCTTCATCAATTTGTAGAAAACGAGTTTTCCCGGATTTATCCTTACGCGGGCGCGTAAAATCAATAGATGTTGGTACATTCTTTATGTTTATGGCACGACTATCTTCAGATTTGGTGTGAGCCAATTGTCGAGCACCAATAATTTTAGAGCCGCCTTTATTTTTTAATTCTACACTACCACTAACAACACCAAGATATAAACCCGCTTGCCCGCCTTTGTCGCTGCAAGCCTGATCACAAAAAGTCATATTGTAATCGGTACCACGGATGCCAAGTGTGCCGGTTGGAGTTTTGACGCGATAAGATTTTTTATTTTTCTTGCCGATAGTACCTGTAACTGCACGAAATCCGCCTTTGGCGAGTTCATAAAATGCTTGTTCATTTGTTGCATTAGAGCTTTGTTTAAAATTTTGAATTTTGAATTCTGATTCAGGGCGAATATTTATAATACTATTATCAAGTAGGCGTATTTGTATTTGGCCGCGTTTCCCAGTAGTGATAGTTACTTCATTTTCTATGTTATCACCTCGACGCACTTTTTTGATGGTGCCGTTCTTATCAATAACGCGCACTTTTCCTAGTACAAAAACGGCCTCGCCAACGGGTTTGGACCAGGCAGAAGCGCTTGCTAGTAACAACAGCGTTGAGAGTAATAGTAAAAGAATTCCGGTGGGGCGGTAGGACATAATAGTTTCCAAATCGATGTGCCTTATCTAAATGCACGATTAATACCGTGAGAATAGTTCTTTATCGACCGGAAAATCAGTAAGTTGAAGGGCTTAGTAACGAAAACTAAGCCCTTTTTTATCTAGGAAACTGTTTGATAATAAAGATTTTGTGGATGGTTTACCTGAGCAAAGAAATACCAGCGTTCAGCAATCAGTCCCACATATTGAATGACGAAGGCTGCGAGTAACAAATTCGGGTTTCCGGCGCTCAAGCCCAAGCCCATTAAAATCATCGGAACCGGAAATACCAGAACCATGAAAATACCACGCATATTTTTTAAAAACATTTCGGTTTTACCATGGAAAAATTCACGGGTGTTATAGGATCCCCCCATTTGACCTTGTGAACGTTGAGTGACTTGTGTGTGATGAGAGCCAATCGCCGTTTGGGTCGTGGTTTTGGGTTTCTGTTTTAATTTCTGATTTCGGCTCAAGCTCAAGCTACGGGTAATAAATACTACAACAGTGAAGGCAACTGCGAACCAGCCAAAGGTTTGCACAAAAGCGGGGTTAGCGTAAGCACTATATGCTGTTGCAAATATAAAACCCGAAGCCAGGCCAAACAAAATGAAATTAATAATAGTTAATGGCGAGGCCCATTCGCGCAAAAAGCTCAAACACGCATAAATCATCCCTGTGCAAATGAACAAAGCGAAGGTGGCGATAACACCAACAATACCGATGATGATAGTAGTCGGCTCATTAAATTGTAGATAATGAGCAAGTACATATAAAAATTCGATGGCCATAAACGCAGGCAGCGCAATGACTTCACGCGATAACCAGGAGGTGCGCCATTGGCTAGCGGCACGCCAGGCCCTTTCCGGGTGACCGAGGTGAAAGAAGGAAGCCAATAAACCGCCAGCCATGAAAACCAGGCTGACTAGACCGCCGATGATATAAAACATGGGATCGACTTCAACATTGAGTAGGCCGATCCAGTTAAAGTATTCAGCAGTAAATACTGCGATAAACAAACCCTGACCGACGCCGATCAAGGTTGTTAAAAATATGACTGAAAACGCTGGATGCATGGTTGCTCGTTCCTCGTAAAAATAATTTGTAATTACCAGCTGGCACTGTCTTCCAAAGAAGCACTGCCTTCGTCGTAATCTTTTTTCTCTTCTTTTGCCAGTGGGCTATCGACGCGCACCAATTCATCTTCATGAATCGGAATTTTACGTTTATGACGTGGCAAATAATGGTTTGATGGCTGTGTGCCTAATTCGGGCATTAAAGCAAATCCACCTTGTTCGCGAATTGCACTGGAAACTTCTGAATCAGGATCGTGAATATCACCAAATAAACGCGCACCCGGTGGGCAAGCCATGACACAAGCAGGTTTACGTTCTGTCTCTGGTAAGTTCTGGTCGTATATGCGGTCGACGCATAAGGTGCATTTTTTCATTACCTTATCATGTTCGTCGAATTCACGTGCACCATATGGGCAAGCCCAGGAACAATATTTACAGCCAATACATTTGTCATAATCGACTAAGACAATACCGTCTTCTTTGCGTTTATAACTGGCACCGGTTGGGCAAACTGGAACACACGGAGCGTCTTCACAATGTAAGCAAGACTTGGGGAAGTGGATAGTTTCTGTATTTGGAAATTTTCCCACTTCATAAGTTTGCACACGATTGAAAAACACACCTGTTGGATTTGCACCGTAGGGATTGTCGTCAGGTAAAGGTCCTGCATCACCTGACGTATTCCATTGTTTACAGCTGGTTACACAGGCATGGCAACCAACACAGACGTTTAAATCAATAACTAAAGCTAATTGCGTCATGTTGCACTCCTGTTACTTACGGCCGCCGGCGAAAAACGCAACCAGTTTGCTGCGAATCGCTTGGCCGGGAACGGTTTTTTGTGGTTTGAATTGCGGTAAGCTGTGATCAGCATCGGTTTCTTCGGCTTTATAAACCCGAACTTGTACATCATACCAACTGGCTTGACCGGTTATCGGATCTGAATTGGACATATGTTCGCCGTGTTTACCTGCAGGTAGCTCTTCAGAAATTAGATGATTGAGCAAAAAGCCTTGTCGAGACTCATTGGCATCGTTTTCCAAATTCCAAGCGCCTGCTGCTTTCCCAATTGCATTCCAAGTCCAAACCGTTCCGGGTTCAACGGCTTCACTAAAGCGACACATGCAACGTACTTTACCGTGCTGCGATTCGACCCATACCCAATCACCATCATCAAAGCCACCTTCTTCACCAAGCTTGGGGCTCATGTAAAGGTAGTTATACGTGTGAATTTGGCGCAACCAGGCATTCTGTGAATCCCAGCTATGGTACATAGCCATGGGGCGTTGGGTCACAGCGTTTAGCGGATATTTATTGGTATCCGATAACTGTGTTTCCAAAGGCGAATAATAAAACGGCAATGGATCAAAATATGTTTCAATGCGTTCTTTTAAACGCTCAGGCGGTTGTTTGCCTGCATATTTGCCTTGTGCCGCTAAACGAAATTTCTGTAAAACTTCAGAATAAATATGAATCAAAATCGGATCGGTGTAACGAGTGAGGGCATGATTTTTCGCCCAAGTTAAATAACCTTTATTCCAGTTACGCATGTATTGATAGGATTTTGGTAATTCATATTGAAATACGCAATTATTGTTGGCGTACATTTCCCATTGTTTGGGATTGGGTTCGCCACGCATAAATTTCTCACCACCTTTACCGCGCCATCCAGCAAGGAAACCAATACCGGAACCGGGTTCGGTTTCAAAGTTTGTGACGAATTCTGGGTAATCTTTATATTTGCGTTCGCCATCTGCAGTAGTGAATGCGGGAAGCTTCAGTCGTGATCCGAGTTCGATTAATACTTCCTGGAAAGGTTTGCAATCACCGGTTGGTGGCACTACAGGTACCCGTACAGAATCCACGGGACCTTCATATTCTGAAATTGGTCGATCCAACATGGACATTACATCGTGACGTTCTAAATAAGTGGTGTCCGGCAACACTAAATCTGCATAGGCCACCATTTCAGATTGAAACGCATCAGCAACAACAAGGAACGGGATTTTGTATTCGCCGTTCTCATGTTTATCGTTGAGCATTTTTCGCACTTCTGAAGTGTTCATGCTGGAGTTCCAGGCCATATTTGCCATGAAAATAAATAAAGTATCGATAGAGTAGGGATCGCCGCGCCAGGCATTGGTGATTGCGTTGTGCATCATGCCGTGTACAGATAATGGGTATTCCCAAGAAAAAGCTTTATCGAGACGAATCGCTTCACCTTTTTCATCGACAAATAAATCATTGGGGTCTGCTGGCCAACCCAAAGGCATTCCGCCAAGCGGTGTGTTCGGTTTAATGCCTTGTGGTCCGTTTGGTGTTTTTGGACAGGGTGGAATGGGGCGCGGAAAAGGCGCTTTATGTCGAAAACCACCGGGACGATCAATGGTGCCAAGAAGACTCATTAATATAGATAAAGCACGAATGGAGTGAAAACCATTTGAGTGTGCCGCTAAACCACGCATGGCGTGAAACGATACAGGATTTCCGCGAACCGATTCTTGTTCATTGCCCCAAACATCCGTCCAAGCAATAGGTAATTCGATCATTTCATCGCGGGCGGTTATGCCCATTTCGTGGGCGAGGCGTTTGATAGTTTGTACGGGAATCCCCGTTATTTTTGCAGCCCACTCTGGGGTGTAATCTTTGACACGATCGGCTAACAGCTGGAATGCAGGTTTAACGGGAGTACCGTCTTCCAGTTTGAAATCGCCTAATAAATATGGATCAGCGCCTTCAGTATGTGTGTCCACGGCTTGGTTAGTGTTTCGATCCCACCATTGCTGATCTTGTGGATGCACTTCATCGGCTTTAAATTCCTGGTTACGCACGAACATGCCAAAATTGTCATCGTTTTCATCGAGATTTACCAAGTGTGGTGAATTTGAATACTGCACTAGGAATTCGCGATCATAGAGTCCAAGATTGATGATTTCATGAATAATGGCCAGAATAAGTGCGCCGTCAGTGCCGGGTTTGATGGGTACCCATTCATCTGCGATAGCAGAATAACCAGTACGTATAGGGTTGACTGAAATGAAACGTCCACCATCACGTTTGAATTTGGATATGGCCATTTTCAATGGATTGGAGTGATGGTCCTCCGCCGTGCCAAACATGATGAAGAGTTTACTACGTTCCAAATCTGGACCACCAAATTCCCAGAATGATCCACCGATCGTGTAAATCATACCGGCAGCCATATTAACTGAGCAAAAACCACCGTGCGCTGCATAGTTAGGTGTGCCAAACTGTTTGGCGAACAGACCTGTTAATGCTTGCATTTGGTCTCGACCGGTAAACATGGCAAATTTTTTCGGGTCGGTGCGACGAATTTCTGCGAGGCGTTCTTCCAAAATGGAAAAAGCTTCCTCCCAGGAAATGGCTTCAAATTCGGAATCGCCTCGTTCAGCATTGGCTTTACGTTTAAGTGGTTGATTAAGGCGGGCAGGCGAATATTGTTTCATAATGCCTGATGATCCCTTTGCGCAAATAACCCCTTTATTTAGAGGATGCTCGGGATTGCCTTGAATGTATTTGACCTGGCCATTCTTTACGGTGACGCGAATACCACAACGGCAGGCGCACATATAGCAGGTGGTGTTTTTTACTTCGATGGTCTCATTGGACGTGTTACTCATGCCCTATCCTATATTTTTGTTACTTAATAAGCTGATTTTTTGTCCGCGATTTAGCGAACCCGGTACTGTAATGATGCTTTAGGCTTGGTTCCAATTAAGTCTATTAAGCGATACATAATAACTTCTAATACGAATCATATAAAACTGATTAAATACACGGCATTTTAACGCAAGTGTATAAATAAAATCTAATATTAATGCATACTAATGTAAAAGGCAAAGTTGACGGTAGAGGTCAACTTTATTGAATTAAGAGAAATAATCCCTCGTCATCACGCTGGATATTTAATAATAGACCACGGCGACTGCGCTTAATCGCACGCTTGAGTTGCTCAAAATCTGAAACATTTATGCGGTTCGCGGAGAAAATTATATCGCCTTTACGTAAACCTGCATGCCACGCGGGGCTGCTTTTCTTGACACTTAAAACCTCAATGCCACTGGTTTGCCCAGGATCTTGGCTAGCAGGATCTTCGATTGCGAATACGGCGCCATCAAATACTTCGTTAATTTTCGCCCCGGCGCTCTTAATTTTCATTATCGGTGTTATCACAGCTTTAACTTTTTTAGCCTTGCCGTTACGTAAGATTTTCAAGTCGAAGCTTTGGCCAACACGTAATAGACCAATTAAATTACGCAGTTCTCCTGAACCCGCCACTGGGCGGCTATTTACTTCGACAATAACGTCACCCGTGCGCAAACCGGCTCTATCTGCAGGTGAGTTTTTCATGACTTGGGATATGACTGCGCCTTCGATGTGTTGCATGCCAAAGGCTTGAGCTAAATCTGGAGTGAGATCTTGTATGGCTACACCGAGGCGACCGCGCTGAACTTCACCATTACTCACCAATTGTTCCATGATGTCTTTGGCCATATTTGATGGTATGGCGAAGCCGATGCCCACATTACCGCCACCACCAGGCGAAAGAATAGCGGTATTGATTCCAACTAGCTCGCCTTTCAAATTCACTAACGCGCCGCCTGAATTACCAGGATTGATCGAGGCATCAGTTTGTATAAAATCCTCATATCCTTCTATACCCAGACCACTTCGTCCAAGGGCACTGACGATCCCCGATGTGACGGTTTGGCCTAGTCCAAAAGGATTTCCGATAGCAACAACAAAATCACCAACGCGTAAAATTTCCGAGTCAGCAAGTTTAATTGCGGTTAGATTCTTGGGTTCGACCTGAATCACAGCAACGTCTGTGGCGGCATCACTACCCACTAATTTGGCTTTGAGTTTACGGCGGTCACGCAAAGTGACGGTAATCTCATCGGCTTTATCGACCACATGGTTGTTGGTAAGAATTAAACCTTTGTTAGCATCGATAATGACGCCTGAACCCAAGCTTTGGGTCTCTTTCTGGCGTGGTTGCGCGGGTATATTAAAAAATCGTCGGAAAAAAGGATCACTGAGTAAAGGACTGTTCTCCGCTTGCACAAAACCGCGTGTGGAGATATTCACCACTGCGGGTGTAGTTTGTTCCAACATGGGTGCAAGACTTGGCGTGTCATTGCTGATACTGGCTAAAGCCGAAACTGGAATACCAGCAAACACGCTGGCTGTCATCAAATAGCAGGTTAGGAATACATATATATAGTGTCGACTTTTATTAAAGCGAATCATTGCTCCCCCTGAAACGAGCTTAAAGGTTTTTCTAATTTGTTTTATACCTACCCGCCCAGGCTAAATAACTTGTGCGCTAAACACAAGTTATTCGCTGAGGGTCTGTCTTTTTTGACTACTCTACACTTATTTGACGTGCTTTGGGTTTTTCCGCTTTAGGAATACTAATGTGTAGCACTCCGTTATCGCATTTAGCACTGATTGCATCACCATCGATGGCATCAGGTAGGTTAAAGCGACGATAGAAGTTGCCGCGACGTGTCTCCACGCGTTTGTATTCGTTGCTTTCGGTCTTACTGCTGTGCTCGCGTTTACCTGAAATTGTTAAAATGCCGTGTTCCATAGTTACCGAGATATTTTTTGGGTCCACGCCGGGAATATCAGCACTGATAACATATTGGCTAGCCTCTTCTTTTACATCAACCGCGGGTACCCAATCGCTGGTGGCATCTTCGTTATCACGATGAGTTAGCCAAGAGTTATTAAAGAGGCGATCCATTTCGCGATGTAAATGATCTAAAGAGCCCCAAGGTTCGTATCGACGAATGTTCATAGTTTCACCTCCGCTAAAGTGTTGTATTCATCCGTAATAGCAAAATGGGGCTGCAAAAAATATTTTCAAGTGCATAGGCATACACAAGTTTTATGTCAGCTATCTAACAATTTGACTAGTATTTAGGCAATAATGTAAACACAATATGTAGTGTTCTAAGACTTTACGCATAATTCGCTTTGTAAGCATTTGATGACCCTTGATAATTTTATATCATGTTGTTTTAATTGAATTATTTAATTTTAGAATGATTCTTGACTTGTGAATGTCGAACACCTAAGCTTGTGCCCTAACCACAATATATAGTGTTTCAATAATTTTCCAAAAACTAGGGCGGGTTTCTGGTCAGTTTGCATTTTCAACTTTGAGGTAGCTAGGGATTTATGAAATCAAGGGTAAACGTAAAAGCGGCACATTTAAAAGCTGTTCCAAACACAGTGAACGAAATTCCCTATCAAGATGCATCACTTGATATATGGGACAAAAAATATCGACTCAAAACAAAAACCGGTGAAGCCGTCGATATTGAAATCGATGACACTTATCAGCGTGTGGCCAAAGCACTAGCTGAGGTTGAAGAAACACCAGCCGCGCGCGAAGAATGGGAAGAAAAATTTTTATGGGCTTTGCGTAAGGGCGTGATTCCCGCAGGACGAATAATGTCCAATGCTGGCGCTTTGGCTTATAAGCCAGCCACATCTACGATTAATTGCACAGTATCCGGTACCATCCAGGATTCGATGAACGATATATTGTCAAAAGTGCATGAAGCCGGCCTGACGCTAAAAGCGGGCTGTGGTATTGGTTATGAATTTTCGACCTTGCGCCCCAAGGGCGCTTATGTCTCGGGTGCTGGAGCTTACACCTCGGGTCCTCTCTCCTTTATGGATATTTACGACAAAATGTGTTTTACCGTGTCTTCAGCCGGTGGTCGACGGGGTGCACAAATGGCGACGTTTGATGTCGGCCATCCCGATGTCACGGAATTTATTCGTGCGAAACGTGAAGACGGTCGTTTACGCCAGTTTAATTTGTCTTTGTTAATTACTGATGGTTTTATGCAAGCGGTAAAAAATGATGACAACTGGCCGTTGGCTTTTCCGGTAACTGAAAAAGAAGTGGAAACCGAGCAATTGGATTTACGTGATCACGCAACAATCGTGTGGCGTGATTGGCCCTATCATGGCGATTATGTTTCAAACAAAGAAGGTGAAGTCGCGTGTAAAGTTTATAAGTCAATAAAAGCACGGCGTTTGTGGGACATGATTATGTCCTCGACTTATGATTTTGCCGAACCAGGATTTATTCTCATCGACAAAGTCAATGAAATGAATAATAACTGGTTTTGTGAAACCATACGCGCTACAAACCCATGCGGAGAGCAACCTTTACCTCCTTATGGCTCTTGCTTGTTAGGCTCAGTAAACTTAACCCAATTTGTGGACAAACCGTTTACCGATCAGTCCGGTTTTGATTGGAAAGAGTTCCGTGAAGCCGTTGGAATTTTTACCCGTATGCTAGATAACGTTGTTGAAATTAATGGTCTGCCATTGGGGCAACAGCGTGATGAAATCCTTAACAAACGTCGCCATGGAATGGGTTATCTTGGTTTGGGTTCGACCTTGACCATGATGGGTATGCGCTACGGTTCAGCGGAATCTTTGGAGTTCACCGAAAAAGTTACGCGGGAACTCGCTTTAGAAGGCTGGCGCATGTCTTTAAAGCTCGCGGAAGAAAAAGGTGTGGCGCCAATTATGGATGAGGAGTTTGTGGTTACACCGGAAATGTTACGTAAACGTCCGGAAATGGCCAAAGACGGAATTCAATTAGGTGAGACAATCAAAGGTAAAGTTCTACATGCGAAATACAGCCGTTACATGCAGAAAGTGGCTGAATATGAACCTGATCTTGTTGAGCGTTTAGCCGAAGTCGGTGGCCGCTTTACTCACCACAGTTCGATTGCGCCAACGGGTACCATTTCATTGTCCTTGGCAAATAATGCGAGTAATGGCATCGAACCAAGTTTTGCGCATCATTATTTTCGTAACGTGATCCGTGAGGGCAAAAAGTCGAAAGAAAAAGTTGATGTGTTTTCATTCGAGCTTTTGGCATATCGTGAATTGATTAATGCTAAAGCTGACCCTTTCGCACAAGATGAAGCAGTTAAATTGCCAGACTATTTTATAACCGCCGAAGACATTACGCCGAAAGCACATGTCGATATTCAAGCAGCTGCACAAAAATGGATCGATTCATCGATTTCGAAAACAGCAAATGTGCCCACAGATTATGATTATGAAGACTTTAAAGACATTTATCTTTATGCTTATGATCAGGGTTTAAAAGGCTGCACCACCTTCCGATTTAATCCTGAAGCATTTCAAGGTGTATTGGTTAAGGAAAAAGATCTTAAGAATACAACCTATCGTTTTAAGCTGGCCGACGGAAGTGAAATCGAAGTTCGCGGTGATGAAGAAATAGAATATGATGGTGAGTTTCACACAGCAGCCAATTTATACGATGCCTTAAAAGAAGGTTATTACGGTAAGTTTTAACTCGGGGCGCGGTGGGTAAGCTTTCGCCAGGTTCTCGCCGCGTCACCGATATTAATAGGAGAAATTTGTGGCGGTTAAGATAGACAAAAAAATCGTTGAGTTCAGTGTAGTGAAAAATGAGGATGATGTTAAACCTCAAGTCACAGCTGTAGCTGATGCGGTAGTGACGCCTGAACTCGAACACATGAATGAAAGCATAGAACGTCCTGAAATGCTTTTAGGGTCTACGTATAAATTGAAGACCCCATTATCCGAACATGCACTTTATGTGACGGTGAATGATATTGTACTCAATCAAGATACCGATCATGAGCAGCGTCGTCCATTTGAAATATTTATAAACTCAAAAAATATGGATCACTTTCAATGGATAGTAGCTTTGACACGAATCATTTCTGCTGTATTTCGCAAAGGTGGTGACGCAACATTTTTAGTGGAAGAATTGAAAGCCGTTTTTGATCCGCGTGGAGGTTATTTCAAAAAAGGTGGAAAGTATATGCCGTCGTTAGTCGCTGAATTAGGCGACGTGATCGAGCACCACATGAAGTTAATCGGTATGTTAGCGAGCGATGATTTAGATGATCATCAAAAAAAGTTCATTAAAGCTAAACGTGCTGAATTTGAAAAACACACTAATTCAGTTGATGAAGCGGACAATGGTGACTATCCCGCGAATGCTCAGTTATGTTCCAAATGTAATACCAAAGCCATGATTCAAATGGATGGCTGTTTGACCTGTTTAAGTTGCGGTGATTCCAAATGTGGATAACAAGCGACACCTCCCTCCAAGCGCGCTTCCGCAACCAACGGCTACTTTTTAAGTAGCCGTTTTCTTTTAAACAAAATATTCATTCAGTTGAAAATAATCAATGGGGGTTGCTGTTGGTTAGGTTGTGATATTGAAAATTTCTGTTTAAGTTGATTCCTGTGTTTTTGAATATATTATGAGTTCAATAAATGATAAATAATGAACGCGGATTCAACTCTGAAGTGCGA
>Ga0224506_10001244_pt1 | contig 18432 bp, 17 predicted proteins | sample SF_Jan12_sed_USG_2_FD_169108 | JGI IMG/M metagenome (GOLD analysis project Ga0224506, IMG submission 169108) | Sediment microbial communities from San Francisco Bay, California, United States - SF_Jan12_sed_USGS_8_1 | ecosystem: Environmental > Aquatic > Marine > Sediment | place: USA... | reverse complement strand
CAGCAGCTTTCTTCTCGGATTCGGCTGAGAAATAGAGCTTTCCCCCTTTTTCTGCAAGAGTCCCTTTCTCCACCAGCTTTGCTATCACCTTAGAGGGGTCTTCGAGGTGAGCGATGCGAGAGATGTTTTTTAGGGTGGGAGGTGTACCGTTCTCCCGCAAGGTCCATAAGGCTTCGAAGACCTCTTCAGTCTCCCTGTCTTCCATTTTTAAACTTTCCTCGGTATATTTTTATTTTCTGGCATTCCCTCTTAAAGATTAGAATTGCACTCCAAAGGTGCGCAATATAAAGTTTAGCAGCCCACCTATTAGTAGCGATGCAGGTATAATGAAGGCGAGCATAAGAGAGGTTACCTTCCATCCCCTTTCCTTGAGCATCACAAAAAGATTAGCGATGCAGGGGACGAAGAGGGTGAGAGTAGTTACACCAACCACAATCTGGGTGCCGGATAGCTGCCCCTGCTTTGCCAGCATATAGAGACCAGCTACTCCATAGTCACGACGGAGGAATCCGACGATGAACGCCTGGGTTGCCCGCGAGGGAAGGTCGAGGAATTGGGTAATCACGGGAGAAGCGACCTTCTCCAGAAAGCTCAGCACATCGAATTTGTCCAATATGAAAAGCACGAGGGTTCCCAGGATGAAAAGCGGGACAGCCTCTTTTAGATACCACATTATGCGGGAGCCGGTCTTCAACAGGATATTGGATAGCTGGGGGCGGCGTATGGGGGGAAGCTCCATAATGAAGTCGGGGGAAGGTCCGGGGAGAAGGCGGGAGGAGGCGAAGCTTGTCCCCATGAGCACAGCGATGATGGTTCCTCCCCACCACAGGGTTGCCTTGAGCGAGATACCCGCCAACAGCGCCAGAATAACCGCCATCTGAGCCGAGCAGGGGATACTCAGAGCCAACAGAAGGGTGACCAGAATCCTTTCTTTCTTGGAATCAAGAATCCGTGCCGACAGCGTAGCCATTGTGCAGCACCCCAGACCTAACATCAGCGGCAAAACCGCCTTGCCGGTTAAGCCTATGATTTTAAAAGGGGAATTAAGCATAGCTGCCAATCGAGGGAGATAGCCGGAGTCCTCCAGCAGTGCGAAAGCCAGAAAGAAATAGGTGACAATGGGCAGAATAATAGCAAAAGAGTAGGTTAGCGCCATGGTCATCAATCCGTATTCGCCAACTATGAGCTCCTGCAAAAATTTAACGGGAAGAAGATACTTGATCCCCTCGGTTACCCAGGGGTTGATATATTTACCGAAGACTACATTCTCCATAAAGGTAGCTGTGGTGCCTGCCCCGAACTTTCCCACAAACTGGTAAACCAGAAACAGCACAAACAGAAGGATGGGGATGCCCCACAGTGGATGGAGGGATAGCCGTCCTACGACCTCTTGCCAGCTTCTCCGTTCCCTTCTTCGCTCCTTCTGGACCTTGTGGATGATTTCGTCAGCTATCTGCAGAAGTTGCTGGTTGATAAGGGAGCTGATGGGTTGGTGGAGCTTAGCTTCAATGCGTGACCTTATGTGGTCGATCTGCTCAATAGCTTCTCTGCTGAGTTGAAATGAGAGCCAGGGAATAAGGCTTCTGTCTCCGGCTAAGAGCATCAGGGCTATTGCCCGTTTGTTTATGCGAGACGATTTTATGAGGGGGGCAAGCTGTGCGATTGCCTCTTCAATCTCCGGGCGGTAGGATATGGGATAGCTGGCATGAGATGATTGCGGGATGAGGTCTATGAGGTCTTTTATCCCTTTCTTTTGAGTGCTGACGGTGGGGACCACTTTGACCCCCAGGAGCTCTGACAGCTTGTGAGCGTCTAACTTCATACCCAGGCTTTTAGCCTCGTCTTCCATATTGAGGTCGATGAGGAACGGGAGCCCTATCTCTGTCAGTTGGAGAGCTATCAGCAGCCCCCTTCTGAGGTTTTTGCTGTCGATTACCAGAACTACCGCCCGAGGGTCTTCGAACATAAGGATGTTGCGGGTAACCATCTCCTCCTCGGACATGGGTATGAGGCTGTTGACTCCGGGGGTGTCAACGATTAAGGCGGGTTGGCGATTGAGGGTAGTGCGTGCTGAAGTAAGCTCCACTGTGGTGCCCGGGTAGTTGGAAACGCTGGCGTATTTGCGGGTTAAGAGGTTGAAGATGACACTCTTTCCCACATTGGGATTGCCGACAAGGACAAAACGGGGTAGAGCAGTGGGGAAACTTCTCTTTCTAAATCTCCTCCTTTTCCTTCGGTGGCGAAAGGACATTCTCTTTACCTCCTGTGGTATATTATGGTATTTTCAGCTTTTGACGACAACTCCGGCAATAGCCAAGGATTTGAAGGGTGTGGCTTCTGGGGAGGAAGTGGTGCGACCGGCAGACTTTTTCTTTGTGCTCTTCCAGCACGGGGCTTTGAATCTCAATAACCTTCCCGCAGTTGACACAGATCAGGTGGTCGTGATGGGGACGGTGGGAGATACACTCGTATCGGGAATTTTCCCCGCCCAGCTCAACCTTCTCAATCAATCCCTCCTGCTGGAAGAGCTCCAGGGTGCGGTAAATGGTAGCCCGGGAGACTTTCTTCCTCTTCCTTTTCATCCGGGAAATGAGCTCTTGCGCAGTGAAATGGGAGGGGATGGTGTGTATTTCCCTGAGGAGAATTCTTCTTTCAGCGGTGAGCTTCCACCGCTTGGGAGCAGATGAATTACGCACTAAACCCCTCTCTCGTGGTGGAAAGATGAGATGGTATCTTTCCCATTTTATTGCGACTTAATCTCAATTAACGCATAATTATATAATATAGCAAGAAAAAGTCAAGAGGTAATTTTTGCTTCCTTCAGGTTCATTAGGGGAAAGTTACCTGAGCGACATGAGGGAAGGGAGCAGGCAGAGCACTTTGTGTCTCACCTTCTCTCAGGAAGCGGAGAAGTTGGTGTTTTCCTTGCCATGGCGAAGTCATTTGTTTTTTAGTCTTTTTCTCACTGAGGAGAAGGTATCTTGCATTTTTCTGATACAAAAAATTGGTTGACTTGAAGCAGATAATGTGAAATAATTCTATAGAAAATAAATTATATGATTATGCTTTGCCATAGAGGAATCTGGGGAGGGAAAAGGACATTGCCCTTGAAGTTTATCTTTTGCTTCTTTCTCATTTTTTTTCTCATAGTTCCTGCAGCAATAGCGGAGGGAGGGATTACTTCCGCTCTCCAGGCAGGGAGAGAGGAGGATTCTTCAGCAAAGGCGGAGGCTTATTACCGTTTCAGTCTCGCATACCTGTATCAGTTGAGAGATAGATATGAGGAGGCAATTGCCCAATACCAGGAGGCTCTAAAGCAGGATCCTCAATCATCATATCTCTATGAATCGCTGGCTGGTTTATATTACCGGAGAGGGTATATTCAAAAAGCCATAGGTCATTGTCAGCAGGCGATTGAGCTCGACCCTAAGAGCTCTTCCCCTCATCGGCTTTTAGGAAGTATCTATTACAGCCTGTTCCTCTATTCCGAGGATAATAGCGAGTATGCGGATAAGGCGGTCGAGGAGTTTGAAGCAGCATTAAAGCTGGATAAGTCAAACAGTGAGATATACCTGATCCTGGGGAGACTTTACCTGGCTCAGAAGAACTATCAGAAGTCAATTAAAGCCCTTTATGAATATCTTCAAAGCAATTCCCAATCGGAGGAAGCGAGGTTCTATTTAGCCAAGAACTACCTGGAGCAGGAAGATTACCCCGCTGCCATAGAAAATCTCAATCAAGCTCTGGAGATAAGACCTAACTACCTGCGGGCGATTACTACCTTAGCCAGCATTTACCATTTGCTCAAAGACACCCCCAATGCCATATTGACCTATCAGAAAGCACTGGAAGCTCTTCCTGATGATGTCGGCTTGCGAAGCAGCTTAGCCTTGGAATATCTGGAGGCGGAGGAATATGAAAAAGCGTCTGAGGAGCTCTCCGCCGTCCTTTCCTACGAGCCTGATAACCGCTTCGCTCTTACCTACTTGCCTTTCTCCTATCATAAGCTTGGAAGATATGAGGAGGCGGAAAAGCTTTATCTTCAGATGCTGGAAAAATATCCCGACGATGTGGATGGTCGCCTTCACCTTGCTCAGCTTTATATCGATCTAAAGGAACACTCCAAAGCCTTGAATGCTTATCTTCATCTGCTCTCTCTGAGGGATAAGGGAGATATTAAACTGGGGAATAATGAGGCAGCGAACCTGCATGCTAAAATAGGTATTATTTATTACCAGAGCCAGGATTTTGCTCGTGCCGTTCAATCCTTTCAGCAGGCATTGAATCTAAACCCCAAGATTGACCGTTCGATTTTGCCCTACTTGGTTCTCTCGTATCACCGCAACAAAGAGAGCGATAAGGCGCTGGAAATCTGTGACCAACAGATGCTGATTACACCTTCTTCAAATACTTTTATTATCCTGAAGGCGGAGATTCTGGGTGACATAGGGCAGATAGAAGAAGGAACAAGGCTCATCACGGAAAAGATACAAAAGGGGGAGAACGACTCCCTCCTCAATATTGCCCTTTCTGAGATTTATATAAGAGCTAAGAAGTACACGCAGGCTGAGGAGGTTCTCAAAAAGGCATTGAGTGTCTATCCCGAGAACGACACCCTCCTTTTCAATCTGGGAAGTGTTTACGAGAGAACCAAAAGGTTTGAGCTTGCCGAAGATACCTTTAGAAAGGTAATAGCCTACAATCCCAACAACCACTTAGCCCTTAACTATCTGGGCTATATGTTGGCTGAGAAAGGAATCAAACTCCAGGAGTCTTTAGGGTTTATCAAGAGGGCTTTAGAGCTCGATGTGAACAATGGCTCCTACCTGGATAGCCTCGGGTGGGCTTATTTCAAGCTGAACAATATGGAATTGGCTGAGAAATATCTCACCCTGGCAGTTGAAAAAGAGGGCAATTCCCCGGAGATTCATGACCATCTGGGTGACCTTTATTACAAATTGGGACGATTCAAAGAAACTCTCCAGGAGTGGGAGAAAGCGATCTCCTTGGGCATAGAAGATGACAATAAAGTGCGGGAAAAAATTGAGAAGCTCAAGACCAAGCTGGAAAACTGAGAATAACCGGGGGACTGCTTCCTTTTATCTTTATAACCCTCTGGTGTTCTCCCACCTCTGGCAAAGCAGGTTCTCTGTTCCCCTTTTACTGGTTATCCTGGCAATGGTAGGTATGCTATTACCCGCTTGTCATGGTGTCCGCCCGATTAGTGTCCCCCCCGAAGTGGCTGAAAAAATCGCTTCCAGGGCGGGTTCATATCCGGAGATCATCGAAGATAACTGGTCTGAAATAGAGAGCATGGGCGGGTTTTTTACCATAAAGGCGGAACATAGGGGGAGAAGCTATCAGGCGAAGAATACACTAATGATGAAAAAACCAAGCCTTTTCCGTCTGGAGATTCTTAACCCCATGGGAATGGCTACCACCCTTTTGATTTCAGATGACACCACCTTCTATCTTTACTACCCGGAGACAGGCGAGTATCTCTACGAGAGCCCTACCAGAGAGAATTTCAGGAAGGTTTTGGGAATTGGGCTCAATGGGGAGGAGCTACTTCTCGTATGGATGGGACAGTTCCTTTCCTTTTCCAACTATCAGGTGACAAGGGTGGAATGGCATCCGAAGTCATTGCTCATAAAGGTAATAGCAAGAAGCCAGGGTGCTCCTTTGGAGGCAGTCTACTGGATAGACCCCATCAAGGAACGCCTTCTTAGAGGGAGTATAAGAGACTTATCCACCGAGAAAGACCTCTTTAATGTGGAGTATTCCCATTTCATTCAGTTAGGCGGAAAGGAAGTGCCGGGCAGAGTGACCGTGTTTCTGGTGAAAGAGAGAGTTAAGTTGACCTTAAATGCCTCAAAGATAAATTGCAACATCCCGGATATAGAGAGCTCGGCATTCCGTTTCGTCCCTCCCGCTAAAGCGAGAAGAGTGCTACTGGAGGAGATTAAAAGCAGGGGTCCTATCATCTTCGGACGCTGAAAAATGACCGGAGGAGCTACCTTATGATTAGCCTTCGCTCTTTCGCCAAAATAAATTTAGCTCTGGAGCTAAAGGGGCTGCGAGCGGATGGCTATCATGAGATACAAACCATCTATCAGGCGATCAACTTATGTGACACTATCCAGTTAGAGGAGCGACCTCAGGGAGCTGAGATTGTGACCAATTGCCGGGAGCTTCCTACCGACAGCCGCAACCTTGTCTATCGCGCCTGCCTTCGACTGCAGGAGTCCTTCAACATCGAACGGGGTGTGAAGATAAAGATTGACAAAAAAATCCCCCTGGGGGCTGGCTTGGGTGGGGGGAGCAGCAATGCCGCAGTAACCCTGATAGGTCTGACCCATCTATGGAGTCTCTCTCTGGACAGGATTCATCTCTACGATATTGCCCGGGAATTAGGTGCTGATGTTCCCTACTTTCTTATGGGGGGGAGCTGTCTCGGTATGGGGCGAGGGGATGAGCTTTACCCTTTGGCCGACTTGCCGCGCTGGTGGGTAGTTTTGGTGGTATCTCCTTTCTCTCTTTCTACTTCGGAAGTCTATCAGAGAGCTAATTTGGTGTTGACAAAGGAGAAAAATAATAGTAGTATGAGAGGCTTTTTTCTGATGGAGTGTGATGTTGAGCGCATTATGGTAAATGATCTGGAGGAAGTTGTTTTTGCCGATTATCCGTCCCTGAGAAGGTTAAAAGAGGAGCTAAAGGAGTTAGGTGCGAAGGGTAGCTTGATGTCAGGAAGTGGACCCACAATTTATGGTCTCTTCAAGATGTATAAGGAAGCTAAAAAGGCGCAGAAAAGTCTTAATGCCATGGGATACAGGGTAATATTAGCTCGCACTCTAACCATTAAGGACTACCACAAAGGGGTTTTATCTGTCAACCATTAGCTGATAGAATAAGGAGGTTTATAGGGAGGGAAAAACCTGTAGAATAATGACTGTTACTTAACCCAAAGCTTATAGGCTGTCGAACTATAGAGGGGGTAATCGAGTCAAATGGAAATCACAGAAGTCAGGGTGTTCCCTATTAATGAGGAAAAGCTGAAGGCTTTTGTCTCCATCATCTTTGACGATTCTTTCATTGTCAGCGATATAAAAATCATCAATGGTGCAAACGGGCTTTTCATCTCTATGCCAAGCAAAAAGTTGAAGAATGGCACCTTTAGAGATATCGCCCATCCTTTGAACAACGAGACAAGAAGATACATAGAGACGAAGGTCTTAGAGAAGTATCACAGTGTGGTCAGTGGTCAGCAAGAGGAAGAGGAGGAAGGGTTGTCTCCGAACCTGGGAAATGACCTTTGAAAATAGAAGAATTTTAACTTATAATATATACACAGGAGAGGAGCTAACCCGGAGCTGGGGCGTAGTCAAGTGGTAAGACACGGGTCTTTGGAACCCGCATGCGGAGGTTCGAATCCTCCCGCCCCAGCCATACTGTGGCGAGAAACACCTTTTTGCGGGGGAATGAATTAAACAGAAAGGTAAGAACCTTGGAGGAAGAACTGAAGGTTTTCTCGGGTAATTCCAATCGGGAGCTGGCGGAAGAGATTTGCCAGTACCTGAATATCGAGCTGGGAGGCATTCTCATCTCGAAATTTAGCGATAGGGAAATCTATTGTCAAGTTCAGGAGAATGTGCGGGGGAGGGATGTCTTTATCATTCAATCTACCTGTAGCCCGGTTAATGACAATCTGATGGAGCTATTGATAATGATCGATGCCTTCAAGCGTGCCTCAGCCAAGAGGATAACCGCTGTCATGCCCTACTATGGCTATGCCCGGCAAGACCGTAAAGACAAACCCAGGGTGCCCATTACTGCCAAGCTGGTAGCCGACCTTCTTTCCGCCGCCAATACCGATAGATTGCTGACTATGGATCTTCATGCTCCCCAGATTCAGGGCTTTTTCAATATCCCCGTAGACCACCTATTTGCTGCCCCGGTTATTGTCGATTATATTGCCAAATCTAACCTTCCTGATTTAGTTCTCGTCTCTCCCGATGCCGGGGGTGTGGAGCGAACTCGAGCCTATGCCAAGAGGCTGAATGTTCCCATTTCCATCGTAGACAAAAGACGGGAGAAGCCCAACGTGGCTGAAGTGCTCCACATTATAGGGGATGTGGAAGGAAAGACCGCTTTTATAGTGGACGATATGGTGGATACCGCTGGCACGCTGACCCAGACTGCCCAGGCTTTAAAGGAAGGGGGAGCCGCAAGGGTATATGCCTGCGCCAGTCACCCGGTATTGTCTGGCTCTGCCATACAGCGTATTGAGGAGTCGGTTCTGGAGAAGGTAGTGATGACCAACTCCATCCCCTTCTCCGAAAGGGCGAAAAGGAGCCCGAAATTAATTCATCTCTCCATTGCTCCCCTTTTCGGAGAGGCTATTAAAAGGATTCATGATAACGCCTCAGTGAGTTCTTTGTTTCTTTAAGCTCTCTCAAGAGGCTTAGGAGGTATTTAGGTGGAGAGGCAAGTTTTAAAAGCAGAAATTCGAGGGGATTTTGGCAAAGGTGAAGCCCGACGCCTTCGCCAAAGGGGCTTTATACCGGGTATAGTCTATGGGTCCAAGAAAGAGTCAATCCCCCTGGTAATCAACCCTTTGGATATAGAAAGGATACTTAGCCTGGAGACAGGGGAAAATACCATCTTTCAGCTTAAGATCTCCGGAGCAGAAACTATTAACCAGGTGATGATAAAAGACTTCCAGTTGGACCCGTTAACCAGCAAGCTCCTTCATGTGGATATGTTTAGAATCTCTAAAGAGACCAAACTGAAAGTGGCGGTGCCCATAATCTTAGAGGGAGAGGCAAAGGGAGTGGAAATCGATGGGGGAATTATGGAGTTCACCCAACGAGAGGTGGAGGTGGAGTGCTTTCCCCAGAATCTCCCCGAGCATATCAAGGTTGATGTTTCGGAGATGGATATTGGCGACCTCGTGAGAGTAGCGGAGCTGACAGTAGATGACAAGGTCAAAATATTAAGCCCTCCCGAGCAGGTAATTGTATCTATCGCCGCTCCCGAAGTAGAAGAAGTGGTAGTCGCTGAGGAGGAAGAGGAAGTTCCCGAAGAAGCCGAAACAGTAGACAAGGAGAAGCCCGAGGGAGAGAAAAAAGAAAAAGAGGAGTAGCACTTTACTCTTAGCTTATATATAGTCAAAAGAAATCCGAGATTTGAAGATTGTAATTGGATTGGGAAACCCAGAACCTCAATATCAGCTCTCCCGCCATAACTTTGGTTTCCTTGCCGTCGATTATATCGTCGCAGGTATAAGCTCTATCAGAGAAAGAGAAGAGAGCCTTTATGTATATTATGAGGGGGTGATAGAGGGAGAAAGAGTTGTGCTGTGCAAGCCTACAACCCATATGAATCGCAGTGGTATCGCAGTCAAGGCGGCTTTAGAGGAATATAGTTGTTCGGAGAAAGATTTGATAGTCCTTTACGACGATATTGATATAGAATTGGGGAAGATTCGTCTTCGTGCCGAAGGCGGCAGTGGTGGACACAAGGGAGTGCAGTCGATAATTGACCACCTTCGGAACGAGGGCTTTGTCCGTATAAGATTAGGTCTGAAAAGGGGAGACTTTAACTCTGAAGACCTGACCAGCTATGTTCTGGCTGAGTTTACCGAGGAAGAGAAGCCCCTGGTGGAAAGAGCCCTGGATCTGACAGAGAAGGCTTTGATATGCATTCTGAGAGAGAATCTGCTCCAGGCTATGAATATTTTTAACCAATAGCGGACACCATTATTGTAAAAGAGGGATTGAGATTAGGATGATGGGATTAGAGGAGATTGTCTTTTTGGTAGGGGGAGTCGGCTTTATTCTGGTTGTTATACTCCATTTCTTATGGCTTCGGAGGAAACCTCAAGCGGGGGGATTTCCCGAGGAGACCCTCCGGGTTGCCGACTATATTTTAAATGGTTTTATACGCCGCCAATTTGCCACTCTTTCTGTGGTTATGGTTGGCTTATTTTTCCTGGTCGGCTGGCAGCTCAACTGGGCAATGGGGGGCGCCTTCCTATTGGGAGGCATTGTCTCTCTCATCATCGGATATTTCACCTTGAGGATTGCAGCCAGGACTGATGAAAGGCTGCCGCAGCAAAAGAAGTTGACAGAAAAGCGGGAGACAATAGCCTATCAGGCGGCTGGATTAACAGGTCTATTAGTCGCCAGCCTGGGTATGTTGGCTGTGGGAGTTCTATTGAAATCTCTGAGGCTAAACCTTATATCAGGGAGAGATATCAGTGGATTTGCTCTCGGCATAAGCCTGGTGTCTCTGATAATGTATATGAGTGGGGAGGTGTTTACCCTGGGAGCTATCAGGGCCATAGCGCCCGAGGAGGAAAACTCCTCTCCTTCAACAACCAATGAGTTGGCTCTTGCTGCCAGGGTGGTAAAAAATAGGTTAGAGAACTTTGCGGGAGTATCAGTTGGTCTATTTGCCTGCTATGGAGCTTCGGCAGCGGCTTTGACTATTACGGGGGTGAATTTCTCCGGAGGAGTTTCTATCTGGGATGAGCTTCTATTACTATTAATAATAGCTGGCTTTGGGGCTTCTGTAATAGGTTATTTATTTGCTAAAATCAGAAGAAGATTCTTTGCAAATTTTGGGATTCCCTCCATATTATCCTTCTGCGTGCTGGTTCTAACATTATATCTTGCTTCTCGCTATCTCCCACAGGGGACGACAATATGGGAAGTCAGCCTTTTGGGGCTAATCACAGGGATGGCCATTTTGGGTACCAGTGAATATTATATCCGATCTAATCCCGCCAGGGCGGTTGCCCGCTCTGCTTCTACCGGAGTAGCTACTAATATTATCAGCGGATTAGCTTCGGGAATGCAGAGTACCGCTCTGCCTATTGTGATACTTAGCTTGGGCGTTTATCTGATTCACCACCTTTTGGGGCTTTTTGGAATGGGGATAGCCACCATGGCTCTGTCGTCCGTTATGGGGATTTTTCTGGCTCTTGGCTGTCAGGAGAGCCTGATGGAGGAGGATAAAGCCTCCAGCAAGGGACATGTCCTCGGCTTTTCAGCGGTGGCTTCGATCGCTCTTTTTACTGCCTACTTCTCCCTGGAAGGAATAGGCATAATCGATATAGCAAGCCCCCGGATCATTGCGAGTCTCCTCCTGGGAGGACTGATACCCTTTTTTATAGCCTCTTTAGTGATATCTTCTATAAGGAGAGCTTCCATAGAAATGGGCAAGTTATCCCCGGGGGAAGATAAGCAAAAGGGAATAAAGGAAAATAAATGGCTCTCGCTGGTGGCCAGGCGCTCTGCTAATGTTTCTCTCAAACAGGCGGCTTTGCCCGGAATTATAGCTCTTGGCAGCCCACCTATGGTGGGATTTCTGATGGGAAGAGAAGCGCTGGGCGGATTTCTGGGAGGAATCATTCTTTCTGGGCTTATCCTTTCCCTATTTATGACCAATGGAGGCGGCGTCTGGCATGGTGCCAGAATCTTAATGGAGAGAAGGAAAGAGAAGGGGGGAAGCTCTGTTGATTATTCAACCTTCAAGGTTGGCGACCTGGTAGGAGAGACTTTGAGAGAAGGCGTAAGCCCGTTGATAAATAGCTTAGTAATAATTATAGCGGTCATATCGGTCATCGTTGCTCCATTATTGAAAAAGGGATTCTTATAATGTATTATGAATAGGTGCGATAAAATTCTTGATCTTGCTTGCTAAAGGTGAGGAGTTTAAATAATGCAACTTTACGAGACTATAATCGTAGTTAGCCCGCAAGTAACCTCAGAAGAGATAGACAGCTTTGTCCAGGATATTGAGCAGATGATAACCACAGAAAATGGGGAATTGCAAAAGAAGGAGAACTGGGGTAAGATTAAATTAGGATACCCCATAAAGAAATTCGACGAAGGGATTTACCTCTATTTCGTCTACCAGGCGAAAAGGGGAATTGTGGAGAAACTGGAGAAGAAGCTTAAGATAATGGAGTTGGTGCTCAGATGCCTGACAGTAAAGCTCAAAGCTCCACCAAAAGAGTTTGATGTAAAGAAGCTGCAGCGCGATCAATCTGAGGCAGGGAGAACCAGATTTACTGGTGAAGCACGCCACCAGCGGTAAGACAGAAAGCCATCCTGCAGGATGGAAGGAAAACCCTAATTTTCAGGAAAGGAGCGATTGAATGGTTACTGAAAGGAGGAAGAGGAGAACCGACCAGTTTTATCGCAGGTTTACATATAGACGACAGAAAGTGTGTAAGTTCTGCGTTAATAAGATAGACGAGATTGATTATAAAGATGTGAGACTTCTGCAAGAGTATATACCTGAAAGGGGAAAGATCCTCCCTCGCCGAATCTCTGGCACCTGTGCTCGGCACCAAAGGAAGCTCACTAATGCTATCAAAAGAGCACGAAATATAGCTCTACTACCTTATGCTACCGACTATTGATAAAGGTGGAGAGCAAGCTCTCCGATTGCCTCTCCTCTTGAAGAGTGCCAATTTCCTGTTCCTTAAAGTATTTGAGGAGGGTTCTACATCAAGAATAGGAAGATACCGTATGGCTCTATTATATTATTAAATTAGGATAAGGGGAAAGCTTATCTTTTCTAATGGAGGTATCAATGTGAAAGTAATTTTAAAGGAAGGCATCTCCCAGTTAGGGCAGCGTGGTGATGTGATTGATGTAGCCGATGGATACGCCAGAAACTATCTTTTTCCTAAAGGATTAGCACTGTCTGCCACCCTGAAGAATATGAAACTGCTGGAAAGGGAGCAGAAGATTGAGGAGACTCACCACTTGAAGAAAAAGGAAGATGCTGAAGAGATGGTAGCCAGACTGCAGAAAATCTCCTTGACCATCAGGAAAAAAGCAGGCGAGCAGGACATACTTTTCGGCGCGGTTACCCCCGCCGAAATAGCCGAGGCTTTAAAGCAGGAAGGTTTAGAAATTGACCGCAAAAAGATAATTATGGAACAGGCTATAAAGCGGTTAGGGGTTTACTCCGTAAAGATAAAGCTCTTTGCCGAAGTCATGGGAGATGTGAAGGTATGGGTAGTAAAGGAGTGATTTTTAGTTTTATTCAGGCAGGTTTTATTATATAATAAGAGCCAGTTAATAATATTTACTATTGGTAACAGTGTTCTTTTTATATTAAATTAGGGGAGGCGGAACATGGCAGACGACCTTACTTTAGAAAGGTTGCTTCCCCATAGTCTCGAAGCAGAGCGCTCTGTGCTGGGCGCTATTTTGCTGGACAACAGAACTCTTAACGAGGCGATAGAGCTGTTGACCGGGGACGACTTCTACCGGGAGAGCCACCGAAGGGTTTTCCTCAAGATGATTGACCTGTGGGAGAAATCCAGGGCCATAGACCTGGTGACTCTCAAGGAGTCTCTCGCTGACAGCGGCGAACTGGAGAGGGTGGGAGGACCAGCCTACTTAGCTTCCCTCGTCGATGGTGTTCCACGCTCCACCAATATAGAGCATTATGCCCGCATTGTGAAAGAGAAGTCGGTCCTCCGCAGCTTAATTTTCGCTTCTAATCAGGTAATTAGCAAATGTTATGCTCAGGATGAAGAACTCGATTCTGTTATCGACCTTGCTGAGCGCTCAATCTTTGAGATTGCTGAAGGAAGGATCACCTCTGGCTTTGTTCCCATAAAAGACATAGCCAAGGCGAGCTTCAAAACCCTCGACCAAATCTCAGAGAGGAGAGGATTTATCACCGGCGTAGCCACACCCTTCATAAGGTTTAACGAGCTCACCTCGGGTCTTCAGCCCTCAGACCTTGTGGTTATAGCCTCTCGTCCGGCTATGGGAAAGACCAGCCTGAGCCTGAATATAGCCCAATTCGTGGGCAAGAAAGAAGGAAATACGGTGGGGATTTTCAGCATGGAGATGTCCAGGGAGCAGCTCCTCACCAGGATGCTCTGCTCCGAAGCCCGAGTCGATGCCCATAAGATGAAAACAGGCTACCTCGGGGAGAAGGAATGGAGGAGGCTGGGTCAGGCTCTGGAGGTTCTTTCCCGGGCAAACATCTTTATTGATGATAGCCCATCCATATCAATAGTTGAGATGCGAGCCAAGGCTCGTAAACTTATGCTGGAACATAGTTTGACCCTTCTGGTCGTCGACTATCTCCAGCTAATGCAGCCCACGGGACAGTATCAAAACCGCGTGCAGGAAATATCGAGCATCTCCCGGGCACTGAAAGGACTGGCCAAGGAGTTGCGAGTCCCAGTAGTTGCCCTCTCTCAGCTCAGCCGAGCACCCGACATAAGAAAAAACCATCGTCCTCAGCTCTCCGACCTGAGAGAGTCAGGCTCTATCGAGCAGGATGCCGACCTGGTCTGCTTTATCTACCGCGAGGAGGAATACGAACCTCTCAAGGAGAATGAGGGACTGGCCGAGCTGATAATCGGCAAGCAGAGGAATGGACCCACCGGCATGATGAAGCTCGTTTTCAGGAAGGAGTTTACCACCTTCTTCGACCTGTCCACCCGGGAGGAGGAGATGTAGGTGGCCTCTCTTTATTGAATTTATAGTTAAAGGATTATGTTTAAATTAATTGAAAAAGGAGTGATAAGACTTTGCGCCGAGATAGGGAACATGTTTCTCCTCTTGCTGAAGAGCTTAGTGTGGATATTTCGTCCCCCTTTTCAATTCAGGCTAATTGCTAACCAGATGGAGGAGTTCGGCATTCGCTCTTTGCCAGTAGTGCTGTTGACGGGAGCATTTACCGGAATGGTCTTTGCCCTGCAGAGCTATTATGGGTTCCATCGTTTTGGGGCTGAAACCCTCATCGGACCAGCAGTCTCACTCTCTCTCTGTCGGGAGTTGGGTCCCGTGCTTACCGCCCTGATGGTAGCAGGCAGAACTGGCTCGGCTATAGCAGCTGAGATAGGCACCATGAAAGTTACCGAGCAGATCGACGCTCTGGAGACATTGGCGACCAATCCTATCAAATACCTGGTGGTTCCTCGCATCCTTTCGGGCATCATCATGCTCCCTGTTTTGACCGTCTTTGCCGTGGGTATTGGAATGTTAGGTGGATATGTGGTAAGTGTTCATATGATGGGAGCTAATCCCACTTTATATGTCAAAAGCAGCTTTGATATACTATACTTAGAGGATATAACTAATGGTCTGGTCAAGGCTGCCTTCTTTGGCTTAGTAATTGCCCTGGTAGGGTGTTTCTACGGTTTTTATGCGAAAGGGGGAGCTAAGGGAGTGGGGCAAGGCACCACAAAAGCAGTAGTAGTTGCCTGCATGAGCATTCTGATTCTCGATTTCTTCCTGTCTAAGATCCTTTGGGGTATATCAGTTTAGATTTGGAGGGAGTAGGAATGATTGAGCTGAAAGACATTCACATATCCTTCGGAAAACACAAAGTTCTCGATGGAGTTAATTTAGAGGTGAAGAAGGGGGAATCAGTGGTGGTCATAGGTCGCAGTGGCTCCGGCAAGACCGTGCTCATCAAACACATCATCGGACTGTTGAAGCCCGATTCCGGCGAGGTATGGGTTAACGGGATTAAGGTCAATGAACTAAAGGAAAAGGAGCTCAAACAGCTTCGGACAAGATTTGGCATGCTGTTTCAGTATGCCGCTCTATTTGATTCGATGACTGTGGGGGAGAATGTAGCTTTTGCACTTATGCAGAACACAAAAATGAAGCGAGAAGTAATAGAAGAGAGGGTGAAGGAGTGCTTAAGAATGGTGGGTCTGGAGGATGTTGGGCACATGAACCCAGCGGAGCTGAGTGGGGGGATGAAAAAGCGGGTAGGTTTAGCAAGGGCTATCGCTTTACAGCCGGAAATCATCCTCTATGACGAACCATCCACTGGACTTGACCCTATAATGGCTGATGCTATCAATAACCTTATTATTGAACTGAGAGAAAAGCTTAATGTAACTTCGGTTTCCATCACCCATGATATGGTGAGTGCCTTCAAGATAGCTGACCGTATTGCCATGCTCTATAAGGGGAAGATTATCGAGACCGGCTCACCTGAGGAGATTAAAACCTCCTCCAATCCAGTGGTGCAACAATTTATCCATGGCGAAGCCAAGGGACCAATACCAACCCTCGAATGAAATGGGGAGGAAGGTCTATGAGAACTGAAATAAAGGTTGGCATCTTTGTTATTATCGGTCTTTCCATTCTCGGATACCTATTGCTCAAAATTGAAAGCCTCCCCTGGGTAAAACCGGAGGGATACACGGTGAAAGTGGAGTTCTCGTCAATCGCCGGGCTGGAGACCAATGCTGATGTTCGGCTGGCTGGCTATAAGGTAGGGAAAGTCTCTCATATAAGACTCACCGATAAGGGGACGGTAGAAGTAGACCTGATGATAGATCCGATGGTCAAACTTTACTCCGACGCCAAAGCAGCGGTGGGCACCATCGGTCTCCTGGGAGAGAAGTATATAGAGGTTTCCTCCGGCACCCTTACCAATCCGCAGGTTTTAAATGGGGGATGGATTGAGGGTCTCGCCCCCACCAGCATCGATCAAATGGTGGCGGTGATGAACTCCATCGGGGCGGAGGTAGACAATATGGTTCACTATGTACGGGATGTTATCGGCTCCGAAGAGAGTCAAAAGGGGATTAGACAGTTTTTTGCCACCTGGGACAAACTCTCTTCCACCCTGATGGAGCTATCCGATACTAACAAGGAGAAGATCAACCAGGCCTTCGACAGAATGGTCCTCCTTACCGATGACCTAAGGGTTCAGGTTCCGCATATTATTGAGAACATCAAGAACTTCAGCCAGAGCATTGATGATGTGATCGAGGAGAACAGGGCAGACCTACGAGAAGGAATAACCAATATAAAAAAAGTGGGCGAGCAGCTCGACGAGAGCCTCAGGACGCTCAACGAGATTCTCTCCAGGATAAAGAAAGGGGAGGGGACCATAGGGGGGCTTGTCTATGATGATGAGGTCAGGGATGACGTTAAGAGCACCATCCGCAGTGTCAGTGAGACAGCAAGCGAAACGCGGAACATAGTTCGGGGATTCGGCTCTCTGGACCTCATATTAGGAGTTAAAACCGATTATTATTTCGATAGCTCTAACTTTAAGACCTACTTTGGGCTTGGCTTTAGTACTCGCGGCAACCGGCTTTTCATGCTGGAGTTGATTGACGATCAGGTGGGCAGAAGAGTTACCTCCACCAGACTGACAGAGACCATCGATTCTACCGGCGCTATTCTTACTTCCCAGGTCAGGACAACAACCCAGGAAACGGGATTTCTGATATCTGCCCAGATTGGACAGAGGTTTAATCAATTGCTCCTGAGGGGGGGTCTGATTGAATCGGAATTTGGAGCCGGGCTTGACCTTATCATCGCTCAGGAGCGAATGAGTTTCTCCTTCGATGCCTTCAACTTCGGTCGGGACGATAACCCTCACTGCCGTTTCAGGGTCAACTTTTTCCCTTATGGAGGATTCTTCGTTAGCGGTGGGTATGACGACTTTCTAAACAAGGAGAACCGACAGCTGTTCTTTGGCGCAGGCTACAGATTCTGAGAAAAATCTATGGATAAAAAGGAACGCACTATTTACATCTGCCAGAGCTGTGGGTATCAGAGCCCCAAGTGGCTGGGACGCTGCCCCGAATGCAGCAACTGGAACAGCCTGGTGGAGGAAAGAGAGAAAGGGATTCCCGTTGGAGAGCAGTGGGCACCTTTCCTGGGAGAGGAGGCAATTCCTCGCCTGTATCAGGAGGTTGAGGATAAGGAGCTTCGGAGGCTCGGAACAGGAATGGACGAATTTGACCGCATACTGGGTGGGGGGATTGTCCCCGGCTCCCTGGTGCTGATAGGGGGGGAGCCCGGCATCGGAAAATCGACCCTCCTCCTTCAAACAGCCGAGAAGCTCTCCCTCCAGGGTGAGGTAGTCCTCTATATTTCCGGCGAGGAATCAGAGAGCCAGATCAGGCTGCGGGGTGAAAGGCTTAAGCTCCGCCCTGCTAAGCTCTATTTCCTGGCAGAGACCTGCCTGGAGAGAATATTCGAGCAGACGGAGAAACTCCGTCCTACAGCTATAATAGTAGACTCCATCCAGACCGTCTTCTCTCTCCGATTTCAATCGGCTCCGGGAAGCATCAGCCAGGTACGGGAGGGGGCTTTGCAGCTGCTCTTTTTTGGCAAAAGTCGAAAAATTCCTATTTTTATTATCGGTCATGTCACCAAGGAGGGCTATATCGCCGGTCCTCGCACTATGGAACACATAGTAGATACCGTTCTCTATTTTGAGGGGGAACGACATCAAGCTCATCGTATTCTCCGCGCGGTTAAGAACCGCTTCGGACCAGCAAACGAGCTGGGTATATTTGAGATGGGTACCCGGGGACTGCGGCCGGTGCCCAATCCCTCGCAGGTGCTATTAGCCGAGCGCTCCCTAAATGTGCCCGGCTCGGTAGTGATAAGCTGTATGGAAGGCACT
>Ga0224506_10001243_pt1 | contig 18450 bp, 13 predicted proteins | sample SF_Jan12_sed_USG_2_FD_169108 | JGI IMG/M metagenome (GOLD analysis project Ga0224506, IMG submission 169108) | Sediment microbial communities from San Francisco Bay, California, United States - SF_Jan12_sed_USGS_8_1 | ecosystem: Environmental > Aquatic > Marine > Sediment | place: USA... | reverse complement strand
TGGGTGTGGGCAGGCCTTCGCCCAATTGCTCGAATTTTGATTTCCAGGGCGTGTCTTGCCCCTGTGCTAAAAAACACAGGGCAAAAGCCAGTAGTGACAATGTTATTTTATACATTTTTCTCATATTAATATTTAACAGTTTACCAGAATTTATTTTGGAGCATCAGCATGACAGCTATTCCCCCTCCTGCCGAAGATATGATCATTTTCCAATCCCGACGTCCTACGCTAAGCAAGTCCACAAAGATAAAACTACTGAGCAGAAAAAGGAGTACAATTGCAATTTGACCAATTTCTATACCTATATTGAATGAAATCAGTTGTGTGACAATGGTTTCTTCTTTGCCAAGCAGACTTCTCAGGTTGTTTGAAAATCCCAGGCCATGGACCAGTCCGAAAAATACAGCAAGATAATAATTGAGGTTCGTTCGCTTCGGTTTAATGGAACTGTCCTTGTGGAAAAGATTGGTAATGGCCGTGATAAAGATCGTGAGGGGTATGAGAAATTCAACAAGTTTGGTGTCTACGGTGATGACTTTCAGCGTGGCCAGTGCCAGTGTGAAAGTGTGACCAATCGTGAAGGCCGTAACCAGGATTAATATTCTTTTCCAGTCCCGAACCAAATAAATGGCACAAAGTATGATAATAAACACAATATGGTCGAACCCAGCCATATCCAGGATATGTTCAAGACCAAGATCGAAGTAGAGTTGAAACTGAGACATGGGATTTTATTTATTTTTGCGAGTATAATGTATATTTTTGAAAAAAAGTAACGAGATTAACATCAATGGGAAAGTTTATATTATTAGCGGTCATTTTTCCACTGTCACAATGGTTTCATCCCTTGCATATTACCATTTGTGAGATTGAGTATGACGATGAACGAAAAGCACTGGAAATTACCCAGCGGGTATTTCTGGATGACCTGGAACTGGAAGTGAGGAATGAGCGGGCCGATCCTGATCTGGATATTCTCCAGCCGGATAATGGGCTTACTGTGGATGATTTGCTGAAAGAATACATGAAAAAGCATGTGAAAGTGTCTCTGGAGGGTAAAGAGCAGGTGTATCATTATCTGGGACATGAAGTAGAGGGTGATGCTGTTTATTGCTACTTTGAAATCCTAAAGGTACGTAAAGTGAGATCAGTGGGATTGTTTAACGATATCTTAATCAACACCCATGATGATCAGGTCAACCTGGTACATGTAGAGGTGGATGGGGAAATTAAAAGCATGAAACTGTACAGTAAAGTGAGGAGTGATGAAGTGGTATTTGAATAAGCTTGTTTAGTTTTATTGATTTCAAATTGCATAGAAATTTAAAACACAGATTATTTCTTCAAAGGAAACTCCTCATGCACTATCCATTGAGTGCCATCGTGTTTAAGCAGAGAAAATGCATTGACCGGGAAGGTATATTTTATTTCTTGTGCGCCTAATTCTTCCCATGCTTTATGAAAGTCCTTTTTTCTCAGGTCGCGGAAGGCAATCGTGAGGTGGGGAGTAAAGCCTGTATTTTTCCTGCCACTATCCGTTATTTTTAGTTTTTTTCGAATAATTTCCACAATATCTTCCCTGAACTGGATCAATTCATTCGGTTTATTAACGTCAAGAAACAGGACCCGTGGAGGGAAACAGCCAAATCCATTGACTTCCAGTGTAAAAGGCGCCGTTATATTGCATGCCGATGAAAGGTGATTGGTAAGCTGTTTTTCGCGGTCTTCACGCCACTTGAATGGCATGTGTAATGTGATGTGTGGCGGCGATTTTAGTGCGGCCGTGGTTTGGTATTTTTCTGCCATGTAATTCTTCAGTTCCCACCCTTTATCATAGAGGTCTCCGCTTGGGACTAAAGCGACAAAATAGAGTGCTTTTGTTTTTTTATCATGAGAGGATGGCATCGATGTCCTCTTTGGTGAGTGATTTTATAAAGCTTTGCTCGGCGCTGATCAGTTCGGTTGAGAGTTTGAGTTTTTTTTGTTGAAGTGTAAGTATTTTTTCTTCTACAGTGTTCTGCGTTATAAATTTATAGGCAAAAACTTTATTTTCCTGGCCGATGCGGTGAGTTCGGTCTATGGCCTGGGCTTCTGCCGCAGGATTCCACCAGGGATCGAGGATAAAAACATAATCGGCCTTTGTGAGGTTGAGCCCCACGCCACCTGCCTTCAGGGAGATGAGGAATATGGGAATATTGGGATCAGACTGAAAGCGCTCCACCTGTGCCTGCCTGTCTCGCGTGGAGCCATCGAGGTAGGTAAACGGAATGCCTTCCTTTTCGAAATGGTCTTTGAAAAGGTGCAGATACCTTACAAATTGGCTAAAAATGAGTATTTTATGATTTTTGTGAATCACCGATTCAATCATTTCCAGCACATCATCCATTTTGCCCGATCCGCCCTTATACTGGTCATCAGTCAGGATGGGGTGGTTGGCAATTTGCCTGAGTTTAGTCAGGCCCTGTAATACCATGAGTTGGCTGGCCCCCAATCCTCCGGTATTTATTTCCTGGAGTATTTGGTTTCTGTAAAAGGATTTCACCTCGTTGTAGTGTTCTTCCTGTTCCGGGGTCATGGTGCAGTAGTGGAGGTTCTCCACCTTTTCAGGCAGTTCGGTGGCTACCTGCGATTTCTTGCGCCGCAGGATAAAGGGTTTGATCATCGAACTCAGCCTTTCTATTTTCTTTTCGTCATTTTTCTTTTCTATGGGTTTTAGAAAAATGTTTTTAAAGAATGATTTGTTGCCCAACAAGCCGGCATTGATAAAGTCCATTTGTGACCAGATGTCCATGGTACTGTTTTCAAGGGGTGTTCCGGAGAGAATCAGTTTGTTTTTTGACTTCAGATAGCGCACAGCTTTAGCTATGTTGGATCCCGGGTTTTTTATGGCCTGTGATTCATCCAGTATGGTGTAATTGAAGTAATACCCTTGTAAGACATCAATATCCAGCCTGACAATACCATACGTAGTGAGTATCAGGTCGTATTTGGCAAACTGTGCCGGATCTTTTTTTCGCAAGGTACCGGTGTAGACAAATACTTTCAGTTTAGGCGTGAATTTTTCAGCTTCTTTTTGCCAGTTGTAAACCAGGGAGGTAGGCATCACCAAAAGGGAGGCATTGAGGGCCCCTTTTTCTTTTTCCGATTGCAACAGGGCCAGCGTTTGAACGGTTTTACCGAGCCCCATGTCATCGGCAAGACAACCTCCAAAATTATACGCTTGCAGGAAGCGCATCCAGTTATATCCTGATTTTTGATAGGGGCGCAAGGTGCCTTTAAAGCCCAAGGGCATGTCAAAATCATCTATTTCTGTAAAAGACCTCAGCTTTTCAAGTTTTTGACTCAGCGTTACCTTGGCCAGGTTGCCAGATTCCAGCTCTTTGATCAGGGCCACGTGGTGTTTTTTTAGTTTTTTGTCACCTGATTGCGGATCATCCTGCATCAGGGCAAAAACCTCGCTGTATTCAGAGATCCAGCTGTCCGGGATTACAGCGATTTCCCCATTGGGCAATTCAAACTCATATTTTTTGCTCAGAATATGTTTTTGTAATTCTTTGAATTCGATTTTGTATTCGCCAAACTCTATTACGGCCTTAATATCGAACCAGTCGATACTTTCTGTAAACTCGATCTGTATTTTTGACTCCCCGTAGAAGTATCTTTTTCCATCAGTTTGTTCCTGCTCCAGAATAAATCCATTGTCTTTTAAGGACTGGCTAAAAACATTGAGCCAGTCGAAGGCCTTGTTTTTATGCATAACCGCTTTGGAATGTCTGAATTCCAGGCCCATTTCACTGAGTCGGGCCAGGGTGTTCTTTTCAAAAGTCAGCTCCCTGTTGATACGATGGAAAACATAATCATCGTCATTTTTTTCCACCTTCACATTTACTACGCCTGTTTTATCGGCCTTGAAACGAAATTTTCCGTATTGAAAATGAAGTTCAAAAACCAGTTTGGTGTTTTCCGGTTCCTCTGTTTCAGGAGCCCCAAATAGTGCGGCTGGCTGGGCCTCTTGTAACATGTATAGCTTTAGTACAGGTTTTGGCTCATAGCGTTCAGCATTAATTTGAAATCCCTTGGCATAAACATCAAATGAAGCAATAAGCGGAGCCACAAATTTCGTAAAATAGGTTTCTTCAACCTGTCGGGGTATGACAATGAATTTTTTATTCAGGAAAGGTTGAAGTTTTTTTCCATCAAGGTCTTTCTCGAAAGAAAACAATTTACCATCCAATACCAGCCAGGCCGGTGTTTTACAAATAATGAAGGCCCCTTTGTATTGAAAATCAAGTTTTTGACCATCATGTTTTATGGTGGGAAAATAGTGTGTATTTTCTTCATTTCTTCTAAAGTGAAATAGAACACTGGCTTTTTTGCGTTGCACATCCAGTTGTTTCCATGCGGGCTCACCATCGTGCCCCATTTCGTAGACCATTTTTCCAGCCAGATTTTCCAGAATCTTGGCGCGTCTGATTTCCAGGTAATTATCTATTTCACGTTGTATTGTAGCATTGCCATTTTCCTGATTATAATACTTAAGAAAGAACTCCTCGGGCTTCTGGATCTTTTGAGAAAATCGCCTGATGACAGCTTCTTGTTGAATACTATCCATCAACTGGATGAGGCGATAGTCTTTATCGTCCAGTCCCCTGGCGAAATCACTTGCATTTTGAGCAGAAATATTTTGGTGCTGATAGGTCAGTTTACCATTTTCATCAAGATGTACTACGTATGATTCAAACAAATATCCGAGATATTCATGCTGAAACAACGAGTAGATGACCTGAAAAGGCTGGGTAGCCGATACATTCATAAAAATTTCACTTAACTAACCTGCAAATTAAGGCATTTTTCACCGAATCACCATTTTAGAATGAAGGAAATAAACACAGGAACTGATTAAAATCATTATTTTCATCACAACTCTTCGATGGAGTGATACCGCGTGGCCAGTGTGGCAGGCCTAAAAGAGATGAGCAGGGTAAGGGTGATGATTGACAGGGCGATATAAATGAAATCCGGCCAGGCCATCCTCACGGGATAATAGTTTTGTACAGCGGTGGCCATGCCCATGGAGATCAACCCGACTGTCCCTTGTAACCAGCACACCAAAGCGCCGGTGAGCAGTCCTGCAACAGCTCCAAATCCTGCGATAAGCATGCCTTCCTTAATGAATATGTTTCTGATGAGGGAAGCAGATGCACCCATGGAAAAAAGAATGGATATATCTTTTTTCTTTTCCAGGGCCAGCATACTTAATACAAAAAAAATATTGATGGATCCTACACCTAATATGAGAACCAGGGAAAGAAAAGTGAAGAGTTTTTCCATTTTTAACAGTTTAAAAAGATCAGCATGTTGCTCTTCAGCATTTAAAACAGTAAAGCCTTCACCTAAAGCTTCCCGGAGTTTTGCCTGTACGTCATAGGGTGAATGTTCTTTGCTTGTTTTTATCTCGAGGGCTGTCCTTTTCATTCCGTAGTCAAGTAAGTCCCGGGCAAATTCCAAGGGTACTAAAATGTAATTTTCATCAATGCTTTTCTCAATGGAAAAAACAGATGAAGGCAAAATGCTTCTTTTGCTGTACAGTTCAGCGGGATTTAATCGGCCGGGCTTCACATCTTTTATATAATGAATCTGTAAGGCATTCATCTCATTGCCGGGTTGTATGTGTAAATAAAACTGCACACCTTCCCCAACAATGGCATAAGGAGTGTTGTTTTCCATCAATTTATATTCCCCATGTACAATGGAATTTTCGAGGCGATTGTCAGTCATAAAATCCTCACTTACCCCTTTCATAGTCACGACCATTTCTGCCCCCTGGTATTTCACATAAGCATAATCTTCAATGACTTCCGTCACCAGTTCGACACCTTCAACAGCATTTACAGCGTTTTTTAGTTCATCGGAATACTCAAAGGATTTGCCTTTTATGACTTCTATCTTTATTTCCGGGTCGAAGGCGTTGTTTAATGAGCGAAGCAGGTCACCAAGACCGTTGAAAAAAGAAAGGACGATGATCAGTGCGGCACAACACACTGCTACAATGGCTATCGAGATATATGAAAGCCAATTGATGAAGTTCTTTTTTTTCCGGGATACAAAATACCTTTTGGCGATGTAACTGGATAAATTCACGGAATGGGATTTTAATTCTCTTTAGCGGGAGGAATATGCAGATTTTTCAGGATGTCTTCCAGTCTTGCTGCATTTTCTTCTACTTCGTCAATATAAAAAATAAGCTCAGGCACTTTCCTTACCTGCTTGCCAATACGCTGGCCAAGCATATTTCTAATTTCACTTTTGCGCTCATTTATCATGTTGAATATTTGTTCGCGGTCTTTCACCATCATAAAGCTCAAATAAATTTTGGCAACGCTGAGGTCTGGTGAAGCCTTAACATCCATCACGGTGACCAATTGTCCTCCCAGTATGCCTTTTTTATCAACCTGAAAGATGTCACTTATTTCTTTAAGAATAAGCCTTGAAAATTTTTTTTGTCGCTGACTTTCCATATCCTGCAAATATCAGATTAAATTTACTTTTTTTTCTGATTAATCTGTTTTTGTATTAATTTTTAATTTTCAACTAACGCGCACAGACCTTGTTTAATTACCTGAAAATAAACGACCCCTTTCGGTTTATCGTCATTATATTTTTGTTATTATTGGTGCGGTTACCATTTTATTTTTACGGGGGTATTACACAACAGAATGAACTGCAGTATTTATTACTCGGACAGAAGGTATCAGAAGGATTCTGGCTTTATTCGGAAATATACACATCAATAGGCCCACTCGCCGGATGGTTATATGGATTGCTCGATTTTTTATTTGGATCATCACTGGTGGCGCATCACATATTGAATTTCCTGTTGATAGCTATTCAGTGTTTTTTGTTCGGCAAACTGATAAATGGCAATAAAGCTACCTTTGAGCAAACCGCCATACCCGTGCTTTTATTTGGACTTTTCATGTCTCTTTCGCCGGCATCCTACACCTTGTCTCCATTTGTGCTTGCCCAGACGTTTATTTTGCTTGCCCTAAATTTCCAGTTTTCTCATTTGGAATTCAGGATCAAGCGCGATGAGAAAATATTTGCCATTGGTATTTATTTTGCCATTGCCGCTTTATTTATGCAAAGTCTGACCATATTTATGGGCATATCTTTCCTGATTTTTATTCTTTTCACCAATACATTACTTCGGAGATACTTTTTACTGGCGTATGGATTTATTCTGCCAATACTTCTTTTGCCTACAATATATCTGCTAAAAGGCCATGCCGGGGACTTATATCTTGTGGTCATTGGTTTGTTTGACCAGGGGGTAGTCAATGGATTGACTGGTCTGGGAAAAGTATGGATTGTTCCGGCAATATATTTCTCGTTTTCAATACTTGCAATTGCAGCATCAGGACGGTTTAGTAACTATCAATCCACACTGATTCAGGTTATGTTTATTTGGATGGTTTCATGCGGATTGATTTTTTATCTTTCTGATGGAGGTTCTCCAATACTACTTCATTTATTTACCCTTCCTGTAGCATTTTTCACCACTCATTTTTTTCTTATTGTAAAAAGGAAGCGGTTGATAAATATTGCTTTTTATTTCCTCTTGTTTTCTATTGTAGGGACGAACCTGTTACATGTTTACAGGCCTTCCGGTTTTGATGCTTATTTGGGTAATGAGGAACGACTTACCGAGAATAGCTGGACTGATACGGTTGAAGGTAAACGAATTCTGGTATTGGGGCCGCAAGTTCATTATTATTATAAGGCAAAGCATGCCTCCAGATTTTTTGATTGGCGATTGTCGGAAAAATATTTCACATCAACCCCTGATTACGGAAATATCAGTGAGGTTTTCCAAGGGATTATGACTGATTTTCCAGACATTATCATCGACGAAGATAACCTGATGGGAAAATTCATGCCGAAAATTCCGGAGATACGAGAAAACTACGAGAAAATACCCGGAAGGCCAGCGTGGAAAAAAATATAATCAACAATTAATCAACAATTAATTTTCCCAACCCTTCTTTGATGCCTACCACCTTCAAATTCTGTACTAAAGAAGGCGTTTGTAATGTCTTTTGCAGTCTCCGGACTCACAAAACGGGCAGGCAGACATAAGATATTGGCATTATTGTGTGAACGGGCCAGTTGGGCCAATTCTTTTGTCCAGCAGATGGCTGCACGGATATTTGGATATTTATTGGCCGTCATGGCCACACCATTTCCACTCCCACATATCAGGACGCCCAGTTCACATTGGCCGGATTGGACAGCCGCAGAAACAGGATGTGCAAAATCAGGATAATCGACAGATTCTCCATTATTCGGGCCAAAGTCCTTAACTTCAATACCTATCGAGGTAAGTAATGCAATGATATCTGATTTCAGGTCAAATCCGGCGTGGTCTGATCCGATGGCAACGGGTTTAGTCATTTTAAGGATTTTTTCGTAACTGGATTTCTTGTTGTTCTTGCTGTTCTTGTTTTGCCTGTTTACGTATCACGGATCTGGAGATCATTATACTGATTTGGTAAAGGAAAATCAGCGGGACACCAATAAAAATTTGAGTGAAGGGGTCGGGTGGAGTAATCATGGCCGATAAAATAAAAATAACCACAATAGAGTGCTTGCGATATTTTATCATCAGTTCAGGTGTGACAAGACCTACCTTCGTTGTAAAATAGGTAACAATAGGCAGTTGAAACAAAATACCACTTCCCAAAACCAAAATAGCCACGGTAGTCACGTAATTGGTGATGTCAAACTGATTTTTTACTTCAGCATAAACAGAATAATTGGCGAAGAAGTTAACCGCTACAGGGGTCACGATATAGTATCCAAACAACACACCGATGGAAAACAATAAGCTTACAAAGAAAACGGCACCCTTGGACACATTTTTCTCATTGGAATAAAGGCCGGGACTGATAAATCGCCATATTTCAAAAAACACGTAGGGGAAAGAAATAATGAAACCGCCAATAAAGGATGCAGTAACGTGCATCATAAACTGCCCCATCATTTGCCTGCTTTGGAGTTCAAACGGAAAATCCCCAAAACAAAGGAAATCTAAACTAACCAGGTCACCTAATTTGCACAACATTCTGAATGTCCAAAAGTCAGTTTGTGTGGGTGCAAAGATGATGGTGCCAAAAAGAAAATCTTTGGCAATGAACAGGCCCACCGTAAAAACAAGAATGGCAATGGTAGAACGCACAATGTGCCAACGGAGCTCTTCGAGGTGCTCCAAAAAGCTCATTTCCTTTTCCTGGGGTATTGCGGGTACTTCTTCGGTTTCCTCCGTCATAATTATTTATATAAAGGGAATGAGTTCATCCAATTGTTAATTTCCGACCTGGTTTCCTTGATCACATCCTGATCTTCACTATGTTCAAGAACACGATCTATGAGTTGTACGATTTTCACCATGTCATTTTCCACCATACCACGCGTGGTTACTGCAGCTGTCCCCAGCCGCATACCGGAAGTGACAAAAGGAGACTCTTCATCAAAGGGTACCATGTTTTTGTTGATGGTGATATCAGCTTTGATGAGTGTTTCTTCAGCTGTTTTTCCCGTAAGTCCTTTTGACCTTAAATCGATAAGCATCATATGATTGTCTGTCCCATCAGAGATTATCTGATATCCACGTTTTACAAACTCGCCCGCCATAGCCCGCGCATTTTTAGCGACTTGTACTACGTAGTGCAGGTAGTCATCAGACAAGGCTTCCTTAAAAGCGACTGCTTTAGCGGCGATGACATGTTCGAGAGGGCCACCCTGTGTGCCGGGAAAAACCCCGGAATCGAGTAGGGAAGATATCTTCCTCAATGAACCTTTTGGTGTTTTGAGCCCAAAGGGATTTTCAAAATTTTCACCGATCATGATCATACCACCGCGGGGACCGCGCAGGGTCTTATGCGTGGTAGTTGTGACAATATGACAAAAAGGAAGGGGGTCGTTAAGCAGGCCCCGGGCAATTAGCCCTGAGGGGTGTGATATGTCTGCGAGCAATAAAGCTCCAATGCTGTCGGCTGTTTCACGCAGCTTTTCATAATCCCAGTCTCTGCTATATGCAGACGCTCCACAAATGATGAGTTTGGGTTTTTCTTTTTTTGCTGTTTTGTCCAGCTCGTCCCAATCAATGAGGCCGGACTCTTTTTCTACGCCGTAAAAAACAGGCTGGTAGAGTTTACCTGAGAAATTCACAGGTGAACCGTGCGTGAGGTGGCCACCGTGTGATAAGTTAAATCCAAGTATTTTATCACCGGCATTTAAAACAGCCAGCATGACGGCTGCGTTAGCCTGAGCTCCTGAATGAGGTTGTACATTGGCCCAAACAGCGCCATATAATTCCTTCACACGGTCAATAGCCAACTGCTCGATCTCATCAACGACTTCACAGCCCGCATAATACCTTTTGCCGGGTAGGCCCTCTGCATATTTATTGGTCAGAACACTTCCCATGGCTTCCATGACCTGGGGAGATGTGAAGTTTTCGGAAGCAATCAGCTCAAGGCCATCTTGCTGACGTTTTTTCTCTTTTTCTATTAAATCAAATACTGTATTGTCGCGATCCATGCTTTGGAATTTTAATAATGGCCGCAAAAATAAGATAAAGGCTTTAATATTCCATGACCTCGATAAAATAGTTTCCTTTATAGAAGTAAGGCGTCGGGATCAGACGCAAGAAGTAAAGGGGATGGCCAGACAATTCGGCTCCATTTTCAGGTCTAAAGATTAGAAAGCAAGGCCTTATTGCTTTTTTTCAGGATGAATCATTCGATAAGCTGACAGTATTGTTCATACCTTTTGATGACTTCATCGACATAGGCTGTGATAGCTTCACCCCTACAATAGCCATACTTTACGACCTCATGACGGAAATGGCGGGGTTTGGCTTTCATCTTAAGGGCCTCACTTACATGGTTACCCCAAAGGTTGGGATTCATTTCAAATGCGTTGGCCAGGGCGACGGCGTCCTGAACATGACCCAGTCCGGCATTGTATGAGGCCAAAACAAACCGGGTGCGTTCAGTGGAGTCGGTTATATGTTTTTTCCAGTATTTGTCGAGGTACTGCAAATAACGGGTGCCGGCCAGAATGTTTTGATGGGGATCCTGCAAATTGGAAGCCCCAAAGCGCTGGCCTGTTGCCGGCATCAATTGCATCAGGCCCCGGGCTCCGGCCCAGGATTGTACCTTTGGCTGAAAACGACTCTCCTGATATATTATCGAGGCAACCATTTTCCAATCCCAACCCAGTGAATCGCTGGCCTGCCGGATGATCTCGTCATATTCGGAAATCCTGTTTCCTGAAATGGAAGAAAAATCACTTTGAGCCCTTTCTAACATATTGCGGCTCACCTTGAAATACCGATTGTATATTATGCTGTGCAACGAACTGCTTTTGATTTCATCCAACCAGGTATTTGTCGCGTAGAGTAGGGCTGGTGCATTTTTCCGCATGGCCCAGGCAATTTGCTGGGGAAAGCTGATGGGGGTTTCAACATCGAGGTCAGGATAAAATGCCGCATTGACCAAAGCGATGGCTTCGTCTGCTACGGTAAGAGCTATTTCTTCATTGAGAACTTTTCTGATCAGGTCTTCCGTTTCAAGTTCTTCACTTTCTTCCACAATGATAATGTCACCACCTATTTCTTCGGAAAGGTGCCTCAATCGTTGTACAAAAGCAGAGCTTTTCCTGACATTTACCTTTTTTTCTATAAGTTCCACCTGATCCCGGATGAGGTGTTTGTCTCGTTGGGCAGTGTACATTTTTTGCCAACCCGATGGTTTTTTCTGTACCAGTACCTGACGAGAAGTGAATAAGTAGTGGCTAAAGGCTACCTTTTTTTTTCGCTCATTGGTTACTGTGAGGAAAAATGCGATAATGTCGCCTTCGCCTTTGTTGAGCATGTCGAAAGCTTCATTAATGGACGTGGTGATCTTTATTTCCAGTTCTACACCGATTTTTTCGCAAAAGCGCTGTAATAATTCATACTCATAACCCATGGGCTGACCCCGATAAATAAAATAGCTCGTTGAGCTGTTATCAACAATGGCCGTTAACCTGCCCCTTTCTTTTATTTGATCCAGATCGAACAGGATGGGTGGGGAAGAGGTATCTGTTTCTTCAACGTTAACGTGGTCAGTCGTTGTACAACTTAACAAAAGAAGCACAGCAGAAAAAAAGTAAAAACTAGTGCGCATAATATCTAAATATAAGAAACCAGTCTTTCTTTTTCAAGGGATAAAGGGCTTTTGGTGTATAATGAAACAGGAAAGTGTATTTTTACTTCAGATAATTAAACCTTTAACCATGGTTACATTTAGAAGGAAGTAACTTTTTCTGTTGTTTTACGCAATTATAGAGAATGGAATCAGGGGGAGGATTGACATCGTTATAAAATTGAGACTTGCAAAAGGTTTAAATTGGTGATATATTAAAGTATTGCGAAGGATATGAGCGTTTTTACTAAGTAAATGTCTCTACATTATTCTACGTAGTTGTACTTATGGTATGTATAGAAAAAGGTCATATATTGATTAAACCGATGACCATTGGCTCTTTTTATTGTTTTCTTACCAGCCCTCAAAAGCACAAAATAAAATAGTACTGAGGTGTTCGTTACATTAGTACCCCGGATTAATTTTAATGATGACATTCATGCGATTAAGTTGCTACATTATACTCATTTTTTTATTTTCACCTCACGCACTGCGGGCACAGGAAGGCCTGGATAGCCTCAAAATATTGGGCCTGATAGACCAGGCGGAGAATACCTATTTGAATGATCCGGATTTGGCACTGGCCCTGGTGACTGACGCATTTGCCCAGGCTGAAGAATTAGATTCGGAATATTTAAAAGGGAGGGGTCATTTTGTGTTAATGAAAATACACTGGTCCAGCGGAAAATATAGTCTGAGTACTGCTTATGGTTATATGGCAGCAGCGGAATTTAGAAATATTTCCAATGATTACGAATCAGGCAGGGCCTTGCTGGGCGTGGCCCGGAATTTTATTGATATTGATGATTTTAAGGAAGCTAAAAGGGTTTTCAACAAATTAAAGCCTATGGTGACAACGGGTTCAGGACTCGAAGTCTCCTATTTCAGGGAGTTGTCACTTTTGCATTTGCGTATAAGACAATATGACTCATCCTTATACTTCATAGACAAGGGATTGCCGTTATCGGCCAGTAATGCAGATCCCGTGAGTACCAGCATATTTCATTCCAGAAAAGGCGTACTCTATTATTTACAGGGAGAGTATGAGAAAAGCATTGAGCAACATAAAATTGGTGTAAAACTTGATAGCACGCTAAAAAACTACCGGGGATTGGGAATATCAAGTTTGGGTGTTGCACGTTCTCTTTTTAAACTGAAAAAATATGAGGATGCCCGTAAGATGGCTCAAAATTCAATAGAGCTAAGTAGTCGGTTTAATGCCTACCATAACCTGATCGATGCCCATAGACTCATGGCTGATATTCTTGAATTCAAAGGACAGGCTTATGAAGCATTGCAAGAAATGAAATTGGCTTTTGAGGCTGAGCAGGGTCATGATGATTTTGCCCAGTCTAATTGGAGAGCAGAGCTTAATGCCATTCGGGCCCTGGAGGAAAAGAATAAGGAATTTTATCTTTTGCAAAAGGAAAATGAATTACGCACACAAGAATTAAAAGGTCAACAGATATTCCTTACTGTCCTTATTTTGGCACTGGTCTTACTGGGGGTAAGTGTAATTCTATTATGGAGGCTTAGGAAGAACCAAAATTATGCCAACCAGTTATTAACATTTAAGAATAAGGCCATTGAACGGCAAAAAGAGGAACTGCAAAAGCAAAAGGAGCGGTTGCAGGAAATTAATCAACAAAAAACGGCTATCATGGCTTTAATAGGACATGATCTGAGGGGGCCTGTTGGAAATTTACAGACTATTTTGGATATGGTTACCCAAAAAATCCTCACGAATGAAGATTTTTTGGCCCTGGCTGACAAGATCAAAGGCACTTTGAGTGTATCACGGCATACGCTGGAAAATCTGCTCAATTGGTCCCTTCATCAGATGGAAGGAATTGTTACTGATATTCAACGGCTAAATATTGTTGAGCAAGTAGACGAGTCGTGTCGCTTGTTGGAAGATTTGGCTGAAAAAAAAGGTATTAAAATAGAGCGAAATATGAGCAGTCCAACATATGCGTATGCCGATAAGGATCAGTTACTGATCATTCTGAGAAACCTGATACAAAATGCAATAAAATTTTCCCGGGAAAATGGCAGCGTGCTTATAAATGACACGTCAGAAAAGGGGTTTTTAAAAATTGCCATAACGGATTTTGGCATGGGAATGTCTGATAAGGAAGTGGAAAAATTGTTAAAGGCAGATCATGTCATTTCAAAGCGAGGCACACAGCAGGAAAAGGGGACTGGCCTGGGTATAAAACTTTGCAAAGATCTCATCAAAAAAAACAATGGCATACTTGAAGTTACAAGTGTAGCCGGTGAGTTTACGAAAGTGATTGTGTCTCTGCCAAAAGAAATGACTGTCCATGCTGTGAATGTATTACAGGGTCAGAATCAAGTATAGACCAGATTCAAGTGGTATAATTGATTGTTATCAAAAAAAATCACAATCAAATCAGGCATAACTTGTTCAAGATGTTTGCCTTAATACCCTAATAATCTTTTTTTATTTCTTAGGTATTTCGTATCGTTGCTTTTTATCTTATGCAAATTGTGCCATATGATTACAGGCAATAATAAACAAGCATTCTGGTTTGTATTGATGGTGAGTTTATTGCCACTTAGTATGAATGGCCTGGGTTTCGATTTCGGATTAGGATCGGAGGGACAGGATGCGGACAAGTCAATAGGTTATGCACTTCATGGTATTTTGGAGTGGACTGCGGTGCTTGTGGCCCTTCTAACCTTCCTGTTATCTTTTATTCAGTTTCGCTTTACTTTTGATTTTGCAATTTCCGTTTTAGGTATTGCACTTTTTGGTTCAGGGTTGTTGGACGGTTTTCATGCGTTGGCTTCGCTTGAAATAATTGGTAATGTTTGGGATTCATCGAACTTCATTCCTTTTACCTGGGCCATGTCCAGGATTTTTCATGCTTCGATTATGGCGGTGGGCATTTTCTTTTTTGCGTATTTAGGAAAAAGGAAACTTAAATTATATCACCTGGCATTTGCCTGTATTTTTGTTTTGCTTGTGGCAGGAATAGTGATGGCTTTGTGTATGAACGCTTCGGAATTGCCCCTTTCAGTATTTCCTGATCGGGTGGTAAAAAGGCCGTTTGACCTGGCGGCATTGCTCATCATGCTGATGACTGCCGGATTTTTGTATCCTATCATCATTAAAAAGAAAAAATCAATATTTGTTCAGGCTATTATGCTCAGTATGATCCCTTCAATTGTCACTCAAGCACATATGGCTTTTGGAGCATCTGTGCTTTATGACAACCATTTTAATATAGCTCATTTCACTAAGATTTTCGCTTATCTTATTCCGTTTATGGGGTTGGTTATTGAGTATTATACGTATGTGATGAAGCGTGACAGGATGACACTTCAAATTGAAAATTTTGCCAATAAGATTAAAGAAAATGCAGAGGATTTGGCGTTGAAGAACATAAAACTTAAGCAGCTCAATGCTACACTGAGTAAAAGTCAATTCAGGTACAAAGTACTTGCAGATTATTCTACTGATGTTATTTTCCAATTTGAGCGCTCAAACAATACCGGCCGTCTTTTGGAGTGCGTGTATGCCAGCCCGGTTATTGAGGCGATGTCTGGCTTCACGGTTGAGGAGACACTAAAACAAAATCCCTCCGAATTTTTACACGCGGATGATTTGGAAAGAGTGAATAAAGCCTTTGGGAAGGTGGTGGATGGAAAAGCGGATGAAGTGAATTTAAGATACCGGCGCCGAAGAAAAAACAATGAATATATATGGGTGGAGTCAAATGGAACGGCTTATCGGAAGCCTAATGGCGACTTAAAGTATTTTATTGTCAATATGCGTAATATTTCCGAACAGGTAAAAGTGGAAGAAAAACTCAAGAGGAAAAATAAGGATCTTCGGAAGACGCAAGAGCAGGTTGTTTTATCCGAAAAAATGGCCTCACTCGGAAGGTTGACAGCGGGGGTGGCCCATGAGATTAATAATCCACTTAATTTTATTAACGGCGCTGCTGAAGGTATTAATATACTTGTAGAAGATTTACAGGATATCATAAAAGGGGTGAATAGTCATTCGAAACGTGAAGTCATCAATAGTTCACAATTTCATGATCAATTAAAAGAGGTTGTTAATCAACTTGTTCAAATGACAACCATTACACAGAAGGGTGTGCGAAGGATTCAGGAGTTGCAAAAAGGACTTATGATTTATTCACGTTCACGTGATGATGAACATGTCGCTACGGATATTCATGACCTGATTAGAGCTACCCTTGTTGTACTTAAAAACAGGTATAAACATTCAGTGGATGTTGTTTTGCGATTTGACAAACTGCCTGATGTTGTCGTTAATCCGGGAAAATTGAATCAGGTTTTTGATAACCTGATTAATAATGCAGTATATGCTATCGAAGAGAAATTTAATGCACACGGGAAAGGAAAGATAATTATATCAACAAAATATCTAAGGGAAAGCGGGGAAGTTGAAATCTCGATTTCCAATAACGGCTCCGGATTGCCCAAAGAGATCAAAGATAAAATTTTTGAGCCATTCTTTACAACAAAACCGGTAGGAAAAGGAACAGGACTGGGGCTGTCTATTGTATATTCTATTATAGCTGAACATCACGGCAGGATAAAATTGCATGAAGGCCGGGAAACGGATGAAGAGGGAATTGATTTAACCACCTTTGAGATTGTTTTGCCTGTTAAATTCTGATGTTTTTACTTTTTGTAAATAATTACAACTCCGAGCCTAAAAGGCATCTTCATTTGAAAATTAACTTTACCTTTGCGCCGTAAAAAATGCCATTGAAAAATTTCTAAAATCAATCACTTCAATGAAGATAAAAATCACAGCACCTGAAGCTTTTGAGGCAAGACATAATTCTTCGCTGACCCAAGGAATTGATGACATGCTCAGACAAGTGGGCGTCAATTCCCTCGAAGAGCTCATGGATCAAACCGTTCCGGTCAATATCCGCACGGATAAGCCCCTGGATCTTCCGGCCCCTTTGGATGAAAATGCCTTTCTTCTGGAGTTTAAAAATATAGTAAAAGGGAATAGCATATTTAAAAGCTATATTGGGATGGGGTATTATGATTGCCACACCCCTTCGGTCATTCTTCGCAATATTCTGGAAAACCCAGGTTGGTACACGGCCTATACTCCCTATCAGGCGGAAATCGCACAAGGCCGGCTAGAGGCACTGGTTAATTTCCAGACGATGATTTGTGACCTTACGGGTATGGAACTGGCCAATTCCTCTCTGCTAGATGAGGGTACTGCAGCAGCAGAAGCCATGTCGATGTTTTTTTCCCTCAGGAAAGGTTCTAAAAAACAGGCAACGAGTTTTTTCGTCGATGAGAATACTTTTCCGCAGACGTTAGATATACTGCAAACAAGGGCTCAGCCGTTGGGGATCAATTTAGTCATTGGAGATGTCAACAATTTGGATTTTGGCGATGCGGATATTTTTGGTTTGTTGCTGCAATATCCCGATAGCAATGGCCGTGTTAATGACATAGCTCCCCTGATCAGCAGCGGGGCATCAAATGATATAAAGGTGGCTGTTGCGGCTGACTTACTGAGTCTTGTGCTCTTGAAATCACCGGGTGAAATGGGCGCAGATGTCGTGTTAGGTTCCAGTCAAAGGTTTGGAGTGCCTATGGGCTATGGGGGACCTCATGCTGCCTTTTTTGCTACCCGTGAAGAATTTAAAAGGCAGGTGCCCGGCCGCATTATCGGTTTATCAAAAGATACCCGCGGCAAGGTGGCCTACCGGATGGCCCTGCAAACCCGTGAACAACACATAAAACGAGAAAGGGCTACTTCCAATATATGTACAGCACAGGTATTACTTGCCGTGATGAGCGGGATGTATGCGGTTTATCACGGGCCGAAAGGTCTTCGCCGTATTGCTGAACGTGTACATGGGCTCACCTGCCTTTTGAGTGAAGCCTTGAAAAAGGGGGGAATACAACAGGTGAATGATCTGTACTTTGACACACTAAAGGTCAAAGTTACTGACATGGAGACTGTGCGTTTAAAGGCAGTATCAGCACAAATGAATTTTCGGTATTTTGAAGATGGACACATCGGCATTTCTTTGGATGAGACCACGCGATTTGAAGATGTGGCCGCAATACAGGAAGTCCTGGGGTTGGATGGTAAGTTAAATTCATCGGTGGATACTTGTCTTCAGGACAATATGCGGGATGATAAAATACTATCGCACGAGGT
>Ga0224506_10001241_pt1 | contig 18495 bp, 19 predicted proteins | sample SF_Jan12_sed_USG_2_FD_169108 | JGI IMG/M metagenome (GOLD analysis project Ga0224506, IMG submission 169108) | Sediment microbial communities from San Francisco Bay, California, United States - SF_Jan12_sed_USGS_8_1 | ecosystem: Environmental > Aquatic > Marine > Sediment | place: USA... | reverse complement strand
AAAAAACTCCATGGCTTTCCCTTGGCGCGTTCACGCGCTTCCTCGGTATTCAGTACATCATAAGGAGGCGCAACAACTTCATTTGCTTTTTCAGGTAACGGGCGTAAGCCGGCAAAGGGACTGATCAGGGGCATGGGTACTTCCTCATTTCTTTAATGTAAAAAAACAAGCGCACATATGTGCGCTTGTTATGGATTGAAACTTAATTTAACGTTTAGCGCGCACTCTTCAATGCGGCAATACGTTCTTCCAGTGGTGGATGTGACATGAACATACGCTTTAAACCATGACCAATGCCACCGGAAATTCCAAAGGCTGCCATTTGATCGGGCAGGTGTGCCTGTCCTGAACTCAGTTGCAGCCGCTCCAGTGCAGCAATCATTTTCTCACGACTGGCAAGGCTAGCGCCACCGGCATCAGCCCTGAATTCACGTTGGCGACTAAACCACATTACAATCGCACTGGCCAGAATACCCAATACAATCTCGGCAATAATGGCGGTAATCCAGAAAGCGGGTCCATGACCACGCTGGGTCTTGAATACCACGCGGTCCACCATATGGCCGATAACACGAGACAACACAATAACAAAGGTATTTACCACGCCCTGAATCAGAGCCAGCGTTATCATGTCACCATTGGCCACATGGCTGACCTCATGCCCTAGCACGGCCTCTGCCTCATCACGGTTCATGGCACGCAAAAGACCGGTGCTAACGGCGACCAGAGCGTTATTCCGGCTCATACCGGTGGCAAATGCATTCACATCCGGAGAGTCATATATCGCTACTTCCGGCATGCCAATACCCGCCAACTCAGCCTGACGCTGGACAGTATTCACCAGCCATGTCTCGGACTCATTGGCTGGCTGTGTTATCACTTTAGCCCCGGTCATGCGCTTGGCTGTCCACTTGGAGATAGCCAACGATATGAGCGAGCCGCCAAATCCAAAGACGGCGGCAAACATCACCAATCCGTTAATATCGAGGTTTACCCCCTGATTATCCAGATAGCCCTGAAAGCCCAAAAGCCTGAGGGAAATACTCAAAACGACCATAATGGCCAGATTTGTAGCCAAAAACAGAAAGATTCTTTTCATGATTCCTTTATCCGTAATTGAGACCCTTTGTTCATGGGGTTAAAATTATGTAATTCAAGGGTTTACAGGGGTGTATTTTGATTAGACATTGTCTGGATTGAACTAAAGAATTTACCCCCTGAGACGATATATATACTGAACGGGTCTTATCTCCCCCTCCGTTCAAACCACTTCTAGCCGGGCTTTTTGCCCGGCTTTTTTTATTCCTGAAAATAATTGAATTTTAGCTAAAGTTTCCCCGATCCGTACCGCTACAACAAGTAAGAGATGTAACTTCATCTCCTCCAAAAATTCTTCAGGCCAGACCTCAACAGTCTGGCCTTTTCTTTTCCGGGATCCTGTTATTCAGCCGGTTCCATTCGATCCACTTTTCGGAAACCTTGCGGCAACTTATTGCCTCGGCGCCCACGTTCCCCAAAGTAGTTATCCATATCCGCCTGCTTTATCACAAGATGACGTTTCCCGGAGTAGAGCTTTAATGACTGCTCACCGGTAAGCACGGTAATCGCTGTGACATATTCCTCGCGTGCAGCAGAACGTGCTGACGGGATATTGATGATCTTGATGCCTTTTCCCTTGGCCAGTTCGGGCAATTCAGCAACGGAATGAATCAGCAAACGGCCTTCTGTTGTGACCGCTGCGACATAATCATATTCCATGTCATGCACTCTGGCGGGCACCAGTACATCCGCCCCCTTGGGTGGCTTGAGCATACCCTTGCCTTTCTTGTTCTTGGTAATGAGATCGCTGATTTTGGCTACCAGTCCATAACCGGCATCACTGGCAAACAGCCACAGGTCATCCGACGCACCAATCACCATTCCCCTGAAACTGGCGCCGGAAGGCGGCGTAAACCGACCGCTCAATGGTTCACCTTGTCCACGTGCTGACGGCAAGGTATGTGCTGGTAATGTGTAAGTACGACCAGTTGAATCGATAAACACAGCTGACTGATTACTGCGTCCCGGTACGGCACATAACAATTCATCACCCTGTTTGTAACTGAGTGTTGAAGCATCCACATCGTGTCCCTTGGCGGCCCGTACCCAACCTTTTTTCGAGAGCACAACCGTAATGGGTTCAATCGAAATGAGATCGGTTTCATCCATGGCCTGCGCCGATTCTCTTTCTTCAATCGGTGAACGGCGCTTGTCACCATACTTCTCGGCATCTTCCTGCAGTTCTGTTTTCACCAAAGACGTCAGGCGGTTTTTGGATTTGAGTGTTTTTTGCAACTCATCCTGTTCTTCCTTGAGCCCTTTTTGCTCGGTCTTGATTTTCATTTCTTCCAGCTTGGCCAGGTGACGTAATTTTAAATCCAGAATCGCATCAGCCTGCTCACCCGTCAGCTTGAACCTTTTCATCAACACCGGTTTGGGTTCGTCTTCATTACGAATAATCTTGATCACAGCATCAATATTCAGATAGGCAATCAGTAAACCATCGAGAATATGCAAGCGTTCCGAGACTTTATCGAGTCGGTATTGCAGACGACGACGTACCGTGTCGGTACGGTAAACCAGCCACTCGGACAGCATTTGTTTGAGTGATTTGACATGTGGTTTACCATCATTACCTATCACGTTCATGTTCACGCGATAGGTACGTTCCAGATCAGTCACCGCAAACAAATGTCCCATAAGTTCATCAATATCAATACGGTTAGAGCGCGGCACAATCACCAAACGGGTCGGGTTTTCATGATCAGATTCATCGCGCAAGTCTTCGACCATAGGTAATTTCTTGGCATTAATCTGGTTGGCTATCTGTTCCATAATACGGGCGCCGGAAACCTGATACGGTAATGCAGTAATAACGACATCGCCATTTTCTGTCTCATATTTGGCACGCATACGTATTGTGCCATTACCCGTCTTGTACATCTGGGCAATTTCTTTTTTAGGCGTAATGATCTCGGCATCAGTTGGATAGTCCGGCCCTTTTACCTTTTTACACAAATCACCATTGGTGGCATCAGGATTATCCAGCAAGATAATACAGGCCTTCACAATTTCATGAATATTATGCGGCGGTATATCAGTACTCATACCAACAGCAATACCGGTTGTGCCATTTAACAATACATTGGGTAAACGTGCCGGCAATAAAACCGGTTCTTTCAATGTGCCATCAAAATTGGGCTGCCAGTCAACTGTGCCCAGACCGACTTCTGACAATAACACTTCAGCATATTTGGAAAGCTTGGCCTCGGTATAACGCATCGCGGCAAAGGATTTGGGATCATCCTGCGACCCCCAGTTGCCCTGACCATCGACCAGTGGATAACGATAGGAAAACGGTTGTGCCATCAGCACCATGGCTTCATAACACGCGCTATCACCATGCGGATGAAACTTACCCAATACATCACCAACGGTACGTGCTGACTTTTTATATTTGGCTATTGAACTCAAACCCAGTTCAGACATGGCATACACGATACGACGCTGCACCGGTTTCAGTCCGTCACCAATATGCGGCAAGGCACGATCCAGAATGACGTACATGGAATAATTCAGATACGCATTCTCGGCAAATGTGCCGATGGGGAGATGCTCAACCCCTTCAAATGAGGACTGTTGTTTTTTCTTTGCCATTTTTTTAAAAATTATTCTTACACTTCTGCGAGATTACCCTTTTCTTCCAGCCACTGCTTGCGATCTGCGGCACGTTTCTTTGCAAGTAACATGTCCATTATCTGGTTCGGATTGGTAGTGGCATCAATGGTTAACTGCACAAGGCGGCGGGTATCCGGTGCAATGGTGGTTTCACGCAATTGCAGAGGGCTCATTTCACCCAGTCCTTTGAAGCGCTGGATGTTGACCTTGCCTTTGATCTTTTCTGCTTCAATACGATCCAGCATGCCCTGCTTTTCTGCATCATCCAGTGCGTAATACACTTCCTTGCCCACATCAATACGATACAACGGCGGCATCGCAACATAGATGTTACCGGCACTGACCAACGGACGGAAATGACGCAGGAACAAGGCACATAACAAGGTAGCAATATGCGCACCATCGGAATCCGCATCAGCAAGAATACAAATCTTGCCATAACGTAAATTTTTCAGATTATCGGAACCGGGTTCGACACCAATCGCAACGGAAATGTCGTGCACTTCCTGTGATGATAAAATCTGGTTTGAATCCACTTCCCATGTATTCAGTATTTTACCGCGTAATGGCATGATAGCCTGAAACTCACGCGCACGCGCCTGCTTGGCCGAGCCTCCAGCTGAATCCCCTTCTACCAGAAACAGTTCTGTCAGTTCCGGATCCTGTGAAGAGCAGTCTGCCAGTTTGCCGGGTAGTGCAGGCCCACCAGTAGTTCTTTTGCGGACTATCTTTTTGCCGGTGCGTAAACGATTTTGCGCACGGCTGATCACCAGTTCGGCAATGGCTTCACCGGCTTCAATATGTGAGTTCAACCATATCCCGAAAGCATCACGTACGACACCGGAAACAAAGGCCGCACATTCGCGAGATGAAAGCCGCTCTTTTGTTTGTCCCGAGAATTGCGGGTCATCGAGTTTAACTGAAAGAATATAACTGCAACGCTCCCAGACATCATCGGGAGCAATCTTGATACCACGCGGTAACAGATTTCTGAATTCACAGAATTCACGAATCGCTTCCGTTAAACCGGTACGAAAACCATTAACATGAGTACCACCTTGCGGTGTATAAATCAGGTTGACGTAACTTTCGCCAACAATCTCATCGGCTTCCGGCAACCAGACAACTGCCCAGTCTGCTGTCTCGGCATGACCTGCCATACTGCCGGTAAAGGGTTCTTCCGGTAACATGGGAGCATCTTTAAGCTCACCGGTTAAATAAGTAACCAGCCCGTCTTCAAAACACCACTCCAGTGATTCTCCCGTATTTTCATCTTTGAAATTAATGGTCAATCCCGGACACAACACAGCCTTGGCACGCATCGCATGCTTGAGTCGGGAAACAGAAAATTTGGGAGAATCAAAATACTTTGTATCAGGCCAGAACCGGATTGTTGTACCGGTATTACGTTGCCCAACCGTGCCCACATTCTTTAGCTTTGACTTTGGATCACCGCCGGCATAGGACTGATTGTATTCCTTGCCGCCTCGCTTGATCCATATTTCCAGATTTTTGGATAAGGCATTAACGACTGAAACACCGACACCATGCAGACCTCCCGAAAACTGGTAATTCTTGTTGGAAAACTTACCGCCGGCATGCAAGCGAGTCAGAATCAATTCAACACCAGACACCTTTTCTTCCGGATGGATATCAACCGGCATACCACGACCATCATCGCTGACGGTTAATGACTGATCTTTATGTAAGGTAACATCAATATTTTTGGCATAGCCGGCCATGGCTTCATCGACACTGTTATCAATGACTTCCATTGCCAGATGATTGGGGCGTTCAGTCTGTGTATACATCCCCGGTCTGCGGCGTACCGGCTCCAGACCACTGAGTACTTCAATATCGGATGCGTCGTAGGAATTACTCATTATTATATTTTTATCATTCCCCGATTTGGGTGTTGTATTTTATTCGCTGAATTATCTCATCAACTTGATTTGGATACATTCCTGTCTTATTGCAGAGGAAATTCCTTCTCAGATCAAGCCGGTAAAAATGAGACATGCGAATACTGCGCCACTCACTTTTCCTTACCGGTTTAAGCTTGTCCCCGCTTGCAACCGCATAAACCTTGTATTCATTTACTGCGCAGTGAATGCCTTCATAAAAGGTATTCCTGACACCGGTCCTTGATTCCAGAATAATAATGTAACGTACGACATCATCCTCACCAATACTGAGCGATTTTTCATCAATGTAATATTTATAAGGTGCCTTTACTGCATCAATATTGACCTGAAGAAGGTTTTCATCATCAGGAAAATCCGGCATTGGAATATGCTTGTCTTCTTTCCAGATATCCTCTGGTTGAGGGACATATTCATTTTCAAACAGTCCGGGTTCAGAACCAAGCGGATCAGAATTACTGTCACGTGCATCAACCGATGTCACAAAAGACAATAAAAAAATGATCGTTAATAAAAAAATAGAAGCAGGTTTTTCAGGCATAATTTTTAAAACCACCACCATCTGGTTGCCGCTATTCTAAAGGAAACCGGATGATGATGGGAATAAAAATAAAATAGGGAAAATCAGTCCAGATCTTGTGACAGGGAATCCCTGATATTTGATGGAATTGGATCAACCTGATGACAATATGCCTCATGTTCAATTCCCATACCCACGCTGGCACCGTTCTTCACTGCAAAAACCATGTCCGGCGTTAACTGGAAACGAAGAAAATGCACTGAAGAAGTTTTTTCTTCCGTATCACGCTCCAGATCTTCATCGGCAATCGCCCAAACGTGTTCATAACCATCCACCTTGACCCAGACCCGTTTCTCGATCCCGATCATTTTTGCCAGCGCCTCTTTACGTTGCTCGACTTCGGTATATTCGATCATGAAAGTGGCTTTCCAGTTATCACCATCCGGGATCAGGGGATTGTAGGCATTCAGCTCTTCATTGATGCCATCTGCTTCAAAGATACGCTCCACGCGCAGCATTTCCTGAATCTGGTATTGCATGGTCAACTTGTCTTCAAAATACAAGGTGGCATGTTCACCAATCTGGACATGACGGTTTTTTTTGTGCGCCATTACTCTGGAACGAAACTCAGGACGTGCTTCAGCGTATTGCTCCAGACTAAACAAATCATCTCGGGTCAGTTTTTGCATATCAGTATTCTCGTTAGTTCTTTCCATTAGTTCACCTGTATTAAATGCCATAGGCCATTCTTAATAGTTTCAACGGATGTTCCGGTTGCTTGTCTTCATTCAAACCATTCTCGATTTGATGACCGGCCATCGGGCAATCACTGCCATAATGATCGGCATTGGCCTTCTGTACACGGGTAACAACCGGGCGACAGATTTTCATGGAAGCCGCATGAAACTCGGACTTTACTGCATAAGTCCCATCATGACCGGAACAACGTTCAATAACATCGACTTCGGTATCAGGAACCAGTTGCAAAACATCACGTGTCTTGGCACCAATATTCTGCACACGTTGGTGACAAGCTGCATGATAGGCCACCTTGCCCAGACTATTTTTAAAATCTGTATTTAACTGGCCATCTTTGTGACGCAGCATTAAATATTCAAACGGATCAAAAATCGCCTTTCCTATTCTTGCTACATTTTCATCATCCGGAAAAATCAGCGGCAGTTCCTGTTTAAACATCAAGACACACGAAGGCACGGGGGCAACAATGTCCCAACCCTCATTCACCAAGTCAAGTAATGCCGGGATATTCGCCTCTTTTGCAGTCTCAACCTTCTCCAGGTCTCCCAATTCCAGTTTGGGCATCCCACAACATTGTTCCTTTTTGACCAGTTTGACCGGTATGTTGTTATGTTCAAAAACAGCCACCAGATCCTCACCCAGATGCGGTTCATTGTAATTGCCATAACAGGTTGTAAATAAGGCCACCTTGCCATTCGTATTGTCAGTCGCTGTTATCTGGATATGATCAGCATTGTGATTTGCCAGACGCTTGCGCAATGTCCTGCTTTCATAGGGCGGTAATTTTGCATCCGGGTGTACACCAATAACCTTGTCCATCACCTTACGTGTTACCGACATGGTATTCACTGTATTCACAATATTGGATATCACCGGAATGGATGCCAGCTTACCAACTGCGTCAGTGCTGGTCAGTAACTTGTCACGGGTTTTGGTGTTGCCCTTTTTAAAGTTGACCGCCTTGGCGCGCAACATGAGATGCGGGAAATCCAGATTCCATTCATGCGGCGGCACATAAGGGCACTTGGTCATAAAACACAGATCACATAAATAGCACTCATCGACTACCTTCATGTAATCCGCTTTCGCAACCCCGTCCACCTCCATTGTGTCGGATTCGTCTACCAGATCGAAAAGGGTTGGAAAGGCATTACACAAACTGACACAACGTCGGCATCCATGACAGATATCGTAAACACGCTCCAGTTCCTTGTTTAAATTATTTTCGTCATAGAATGACGGTGACTTCCAGTCCAGAGGATGACGCGTCGGCGCGTCCAGACTACCTTCACGCTGTGCCATAGTTTGATCCTGTTTTAAACATCAATAGTCGCAACAGGGGGAAAGAATCCCCCTACCGACTTATCAATTACTTATCGAGATTGTCCAATGCTTTCTGGAAACGGTTTGCATGTGAACGTTCTGCCTTGGCCAGTGTTTCAAACCAGTCCGCGATTTCATCAAAACCTTCATCACGTGCTGTCTTGGCCATACCTGGATACATGTCAGTGTATTCGTGTGTTTCACCTGCAATTGCGGCTTTCAGGTTGTCTGAAGTGCTACCGATTGGCAGACCAGTTGCCGGATCACCACATTCTTCCAGATATTCCAGATGACCGTGGGCATGACCGGTTTCACCTTCTGCTGTAGAACGGAAAACAGTAGAAACATCGTTATAGCCTTCTACGTCTGCTTTTGCTGCGAAGTACAAATAACGACGGTTGGCCTGAGACTCACCAGCAAAGGCGTCCTTCAGATGCTGTTCAGTTTTACTGCCTTTAAGTGACATAATAATCTCCTGTTTTTATAACTGATTGAAATAATTAGATTAATATTATTTAGACTTTGTCTAAATAAAGTCTGGCTAGCATATATCCACTAATTTCCGGTGTCAACACCAGAGGGGATATAAGGCATTAATTTCATCACTCCATGAATAATAAATCGCCATTTGACCCTCTATTGACCGTACGTTAATGTAAGCCCGCATTTCATATGACAACGACAACAAATTCATTGATGGAAATCATTCATGCCTAAAAAAGCCTCGAAAAATACTGACTTTGAAAAAAGTATGAAGGAACTGGAACAATTGGTAGAGCGTATGGAGGCAGGCGAAGTCAGTCTGGAGGATTCGCTTAAGGATTTTGAGCGTGGTATCGAGCTGACCCGAACATGCCAAAAGGCATTGAAAGAAGCAGAACAAAAAGTACAGATTTTGATGGAAAAAAATGGAAAGCCGGAACTGGCACCATTTGAAAGTGAAGAAGATTGAATAACGTATTCAAGGATTTTGTTCGTGACCGCCAGGCACGAGTAGAAACAACTCTCGAACATTGGCTGCCCTCAAGCAAGACATTACCCCACCGTCTGCACGAGGCAATGCGCTATGCCTCACTTAATGGCGGTAAATATATTCGTCCTCTGCTCGTTTATGCCACCGGTCATGCACTTGGCGTAACATCAGAACAGCTCGACGGCCCAGCAGCTTCAGTTGAATTTATTCATGCCTATTCACTGGTACATGATGACTTGCCCTCCATGGATAATGATGATTTGCGTCGCGGCAAGCCTTCCTGCCACAAGGCATTTGACGAAGCTACTGCCTTACTGGCCGGAGATGCCTTGCAGTCACTGCCGTTTTATATCCTGTCGCATGATCCCAAAATGCAGGCTGATGCGACACGACGCTTGCGTATGGTGGAAACACTGGCATTGGCATGTGGTTCCCGTGGTATGGCGGGTGGTCAAGCCATTGATCTCGCCTCGGTCGGCAAGGAATTAAATCTGGCTGAACTGGAAAACATGCACATTCACAAAACCGGTGCTCTGATCCGTGCCAGTGTAAAACTGGGTGCATTGAGCCAGAATAATTGTGATGAAGAAATCATTAATACCCTCGATCATTTTGCCAAATGTGTCGGGCTGGCCTTTCAAATCAAGGACGACATTCTGGATGTGGAAGGTGACACCGAAACACTGGGTAAACCACAGGGCTCTGATATAGCACAGAACAAACCGACTTATCCGGCTTTGCTGGGTATACGGGAATCAGGAAAAATGGCCAATGAACTGCTGACTGATGCGCTAGAAACCATCTCGGGGCTGGATGAAAACGCGGATCCCTTGCGCCAGACAGCAGAATTAATGGTTAATCGCACCTATTAATCCATAAAAACGCTTGAAACCGGCCGCAATAAGTTCGATCATATTGCCATAGTTGGTAAGGGCAATCAGGGCAACAAAGAGACTTAACGTGACATCAGAAAAAGACTACCCGTTGCTGGAATTTATCAAATCACCTCGTGATCTGCGTCAGATCCCCTTGGCCAAATTACCTAAACTGGCTCAGGAGCTACGTGAATACCTGATTGACTCTGTTTGCCAAACCGGGGGGCATCTCGCTGCAGGTCTGGGAACAGTTGAACTCACAATCGCACTGCACTACATCTTTAATACACCGGATGATCGTCTGGTCTGGGATATTGGACATCAAAGTTACCCGCATAAAATACTGACGGGTCGTCGCGAACAAATGTACAGCCTGCGTCAAAAAGACGGTCTGTCCGGTTTTCCCAAACGCAGTGAAAGTGAATACGATACATTTGGGGTTGGTCACTCCAGTACATCGATCAGTGCCGCACTGGGAATGGCTATTGCCGCATCAAAAGAAAATAAAAACCGCAAGGTGATTTCTGTTATCGGTGATGGTGCCATGACCGCCGGTATGGCATTTGAGGCGCTGAATCATGCCGGCGATCTGGATGCCAACCTGCTCGTTATTCTGAATGACAACAACATGTCTATCTCAGCCAATGTAGGTGGCCTGTCACATTATCTGGCGCGTATTCTGTCCGGCAAACTTTATTCCACTGTACGCGAAGGCAGTAAAAAAGTCCTCGGTACCATGCCCTCCGTCTGGGAACTGGCACGTCGTGCAGAAGAACATGTTAAAGGAATGGTGGTACCCGGTACCTTGTTTGAAGAACTCGGATTTAACTATATCGGCCCTATTGATGGACATGACTTACCTACACTTGTCAAAACACTGGAAAACATCAAGGCGCTGACAGGCCCGCAGTTTCTGCATGTAGTAACACAAAAGGGCAAAGGTTTTTCACCAGCTGAAGATAATCCAAGTGCCTATCATGGGGTTGGCAAGTTTGATCCCAAAACCGGCGTTATGAGCAAAGGCACAAATTCACAACCTACCTACACACAAGTGTTTGGTCGGTGGCTGTGTGATATGGCACAAAATGATAAAAACCTGATCGGCATTACACCTGCCATGTGTGAAGGTTCCGGCATGGTTGAGTTTTCTGAAAAATACAAAGACCGTTATTACGATGTCGGCATTGCTGAACAGCATGCGGTCACACTGGCAGCAGGTCTTGCCTGTGAAGGTCTGAAACCGGTTGTTGCGATTTATTCCACTTTTATGCAACGTGCCTATGATCAAATTGTGCATGATGTGGCATTGCAAAACCTGCCCGTGATGTTTGCTGTTGATCGTGCCGGTCTGGTAGGTCCCGATGGTCCAACGCATGCTGGCAGTTTTGATGTCAGTTTTATGCGTTGTGTTCCCAACATGGTAATCATGGCACCGGCCGATGAAAATGAATGCCGTCAAATGCTGTACACCGGTCACATGCACAGCGGACCCAGCATGGTTCGCTATCCACGCGGCACAGGTCCAGGAGCCAATATTCTGAAACCCATGTCGACATTCGATATAGGCAAGGCAGAAGTCCGTCGTAAAGGTAAAAAAACAGCCATACTCGCCTTCGGCAGCATGGTGACACCGGCATTGACTGCCGCTGAAAAACTGGATGCGACCGTCATCAATATGCGCTTTATCAAACCACTGGATGAAAACATGATTCTGGCCATGGCGCAGACCCATGAATTGATCGTCACTGTTGAAGAAAATGCGGTAATGGGCGGAGCAGGAAGCGCTGTTAACGAAGTACTTGCCGCCAGAAATATCTCAATTCCTGTTATCAATATGGGAATTCCCGATAAATTCATCGATCACGGCACCCGTGAGGAGCTTTTGGCCGCCTGCCAGCTTGATTCTGATGGTATAATCGCCGCCATTGAAAATCCGGAGACCCTGATGGGTTGCCATACATCGGTAAGCAACGTAAAATCCTAGCTAATTAGTCAAGAATATCTGCCGTGACCACTTTTTATACATTGAAAGTCGTGAGTGACTTTGCATCTGCACATAGTCTGCGCGATTATCCCGGTGACTGTCAGCGTTTACACGGGCACAACTGGAAAGTGGAAGTCGAAGTTGTTGCTTCAGAACTTGATGCACTGGGTATGGGTATCGATTTCAAGGAAATGAAACGTATCACCAAAGAAGTGACTGATACGCTTGACCATCGTTATCTGAATGAAATCACACCGTTTGACACAATAAATCCGACTGCAGAAAACATCGCAGCCTATTTATACAAACAGATTTCAGAAAAATTAAATAATGCACGTGCCAGAGTAAAAGCAGTCACACTTTGGGAAACTGAAAGGGCATGCGTCAGCTATACAGAAGGATAAAGAATAATGTCACAAGCAACCGATGAAATTGCGGATGTGCAAAACAGAAAAGATACCCGCCAGTTGCCGATTAACAAGGTAGGTATCAAGGATATCCGTCATCCGGTTGTTGTGCGTGATCGTACTGAAGGTGAACAACACACCATCGCCAATTTTAATATGTATGTGAATCTGCCGCACAATTTCAAAGGCACCCACATGTCGCGTTTCGTGGAAATACTAAACAACCATGAACGCGAAATTTCTGTTAAATCATTCAAGGATATGTTGATTGAAATGACCGAACGTCTGGAAGCCGGTACTGGTCATATCGAAATGAATTTCCCCTATTTCGTCAACAAGACAGCACCGGAATCCGGTGTAAAAAGTCTGATGGATTACGATGTTACCTTTATCGGCGAAGCCAGTGGTAACAAGACAAGTATGACTTTAAAGGTTGTGGTACCCGTTACCAGCCTGTGTCCATGTTCCAAGACCATTTCTGATCGTGGCGCACATAATCAGCGCTCACATGTCACGATTGCAGCAAAGACACGCCAGTTTGTCTGGATTGAAGAGATTATTGATATAGTGGAAAGACAGGCATCATGTGAATTGTTTGGGTTACTGAAACGTCCGGATGAGAAATACGTGACTGAACGCGCCTATGACAATCCGAAATTTGTTGAAGACATGGTGCGTGATGTGGCGACTGAACTGAACAATGATGCTCGAATTGTCGCTTACGTGGTTGAATCAGAAAACTTTGAATCCATTCACAATCACTCTGCCTATGCATTGATTGAAAGAGACAAAGAAATAGATTAATCCGGTGTTTCTCCTGCCCATTCAGGCATAACAGTTCCCGCTTCCAGACTCACTTCCGGCACAATATCTGGATAATACTTGCTTGGATTACCCACGACCCGGGTAATCTCGTTTCCTTCCAAGACCAAACCTTCCCCATCATGTAACGCTATAACCGGTATTTTCGAATAATGCGCCAATGCCTGCAGTTCATCATTTTCCTGCTTTGAAGAAGAATCATGATGAGGACTGATATGGAAAGGAACCCGTCCCATACCTGTATAGCTTTCCAGATGAACAGTTTCCTCATCCGGACAACTGGTTGGGATCAGTGCTGTTGCAATATTGGGTGACAATATAATGCTGCCTGCCGACTCCCCTACAATAATACCACCCGCTTCTTCAAACTCTGTCAGCATTTCAAACAAACCAACATGTTGTGCATAGTCCAGAAATTCAAATGTATTTCCTCCCGAAAGATACACGGCATCTGAATTCATTATGATATTGTGCAGTCGCACCGGATCACGATAGAAACGGGTACTTTGAGTGCGCGCATGCAGGCCTGCTTCACGAAAAACTTCCATTGCATGTAACGCCTCACCCATTTCCTTGGGAGACGGCGGGATCATGGTAAACCGGTGTTTGGGCCCAAGTGTTTCAAGCAACAGCTCATCCAGTTCAGGCACATCGTGGCTATAGATATATATCATTATTAAGATATCTCAGAATTTCTTTTTCAATTTCATAAGGCCTTGATCATTTGTCATTTCCACTCTTCCCAGAAAAGACATGCCGAGCAAAATATGTGATGGCTGATTACCTTCCATCACAATGGCGTCAACATTGTTAATGATGATCTCGCCTACCTTGACCGAGTTCAGTTTTACCTTGTGTACCTTAACCACATCGGAAGCTGTTGCAGCAAAGCTTTCTGTTCCTGTAACGCGATAATCAATACCCAGTTTTTTTGCATGTTGACTGTTCATTGCTATCAGGGTTGCCCCGGTATCAACAAGAAAATAAACAGAAATACCATTAATACTGCCTGCTGTACGATACATCCCCTTATTATCAGGCATGATCTGTATTTCAGCCTGTTCTCTTTTTTTGTATGAAGTTCCAATTCTGCTTCCCAATGTATAACTTTCTTTCTGGCCGTTAAATTCGAGTATGGCTTCACGACTATTGACCGAAATAACCTTGATCCCTTCCGGGCTGGTTTTGCCAGCAACCAGCAAACGGTTCTCACCATCAATTTCCAGCATTACTTTTCCGGGAAACAACGCTTTTACCACAATTTTTTCAACTGCTAACAAGCTTCCTGAGAAAGACATCAGGATAAAAAGAATGGCCAGATATGTTTTTGTTCTCAGTTTCATCGATAACGCTTATCTAGTTTAAATACAGAATCAGAATCTGCAAAACTGCCCACGCATAGATCCCTGCCTGCACATCATCCATCATAATACCCCAGCCGCCGGGCAAATTTGTTTCAAGCCAGTTAGCCGGCCATGGCTTTATAACATCAAATAAACGAAACAGAAAAAAGCCGGCCAATACCCAGTACCATGTCACCGGCACAGCGACCATCGTGACAAAAAATCCGGCGAACTCATCCCAGACAATAGCGGGATGGTCATCAACACCAAAATCCTTTGAGGTCTTGTCACACAACCAGACACCGGAAAAGATGACTGCAACAACAATCAATAAATATTGCCAGGTTTCCATACCTGCCCATGAGAATAAAAGGAGAATAGGGATTGCCGCCATGGTACCGGTTGTCCCGGATGCCACTGGAGACAATCCACTGCCAAAACCACACGCCAGAAAATACGCTGGATGTTTTATGATGTCTTTAAAATTTTTATCCATTGGCATTTTCATATTAAACGAACAAACTCCCTGCTTTATTAAACAGCAAAATGATCAAAACCGGTCCTGCCGGATTCATAAAATGATCCGTCTCGCTGCAGGCAACGGATTCCTTTTTCGCCAGTGATTCTTCCGATACAGGTACACCCTAATGCCTCTACTTTATCTTTATCATTTTCCGATGCCGTAAAACACAATTCATAATCATCACCGGAAACCAGCACCATATCCCAGTCACCACTGTTTGCAACATACCTTGCTGTATCGGTTGATAGCGGAAGTTGTTCCAGCATAATATCTGCGCCAATACCACTTTTAGCTGTGATATGTCCCAGATCTGCCAGCAAGCCATCTGAAATATCAATACAGGCACTGGCAAGCCCGCGCAATGCCAGGCCTGTCTCAACTCTCGGGGTTGGAGAATCCAGTCGCTGACGCAAACGTTTCAGGGAAACCGGATCAAGGTTGACCCGATTTTGTAATCCGGCGAGTGCAAGGCCCGCATCACCCGGTGTGCCAGTAACATAGATAAGGTCACCACCCCTTGCACCATCACGTCTGATTGCTTTCCCTTCCGGGACAAACCCATGCAATTGCACAGTAATTGATAACGGACCTCTGACGGTATCACCACCCACCAGTGACACATTATATTTTTGTGCCAGCCCCAGAAAACCATGACTAAATGCGGTTAACCATGCCTCATCATAAACAGGGATGGCCAATGACAATGTAGCCCATGCCGGTTCAGCTCCCATGGCAGCGAGATCACTTAAACTCACCGCCAGTGATTTATGGCCAATATTTTCAGCAGAAGTTTCTGTGGGAAAATGAACACCTTCGATTAAGGTGTCAGTTGTTACTACCAGTTGTTGTCCTGTCGGCACATTCAGCACAGCAGCATCATCACCAACACCAATTACCACGTCTTCTCGACTGGCATGGTCTGAGAAATATTTTTTGATCAGATCAAATTCAGAGAATGACATGAATATGTCTTTAAACCTGGACTCTACTTACCTTTGGCAGTACGTTGTCTGGAATTTCCTTTTGAATCAGTATTCGATTTTTTGGTCGTAATCCTGACCTGCTTTTTTTCCGGCCTGTTTCGTGTCGCAGAGGCGGGAGCTGATTTTGAATTGCCGCCATTTTTTCCAATTTCACTGGCACGCAATTTTTGTGCGACCTTGTCCAGAATGCTGTTAACGTATTTATGCCCATGTTCGGCACCAAATGTTTTGGCCAGTTCGACTGCTTCATTGATAACAACACGATAGGGAACATCCAGCCTGAATTCGAGTTCGTATGCACCGATACGCAAGACTGCCCTTTCAACCGGATCAAGTTCGTTAATTTCCCGATCAAGCACCGGAATAATATGATCCTCTATTTCATGCAGGTGTAACGGGATTTCTCTCAACAGCTCATGGAAATATTCTTCATCAATTTTACTGACATCATGATCGGCAACATATTGCTCATCAATACGTTCAGCCTCCTGACCAGTTAATTGCCACTGATAAATTGCCTGAACGGCAGAACGACGTGCATTGCTTCTATCTTTGCTCATTCAGTATCGCCTGAATTTATTTATCGAGTTTCTGCAAAAGATTAACCATCTCAATTGCGGACATGGCCGCTTCTGCACCCTTGTTACCGGCCTTGGTACCGGCACGTTCAATGGCCTGTTCAATACTATCAACTGTTAACACGCCAAAAGCAATCGGTAAATCAAATTCCATACCCACCTGTGCAAGTCCCTTGGTACATTCGCCTGCAACATATTCAAAATGCGGTGTACCGCCACGAATCACGGCACCGAGTGCAATAATTGCGTCATAACGCTTGCTGGCTGCCATGCGTTTTGCAACCAGCGGCATTTCAAACGCACCCGGTACATAAACTGTACGAATGTCTTTTTCGTCAGCACCATGACGTACCAATGTGTCTACAGCACCACTTAACAGGCTTTCAGTGATGAAGCTGTTAAAGCGTGCCACGATTATGCCAATGCGGGCATTGCGAATTGTTAAATCACCTTCAATTTTTTCCATTATTTCAACCTGAATTACTCGTTAATGATTAGATAATAAAACTGCGCCGACATCATGACAACCATTTCAATATCCTACTCGAATGGTACATATTCAGCTACTTCCAGCTCGAAGCCTGATAAACCATGCATTTTCATAGGTGTACCGAGCACCCTCATCTGGCGCACCCCCAGATCTGACAAAATCTGGGCACCGATACCAAAGGTGCGTAGATCTGATTTAGCGGCTGTTTTGGGTAATTCCTTACCCTGATCGTGCTGCTGATACGCCTGAATACGATGAATCAGCTCATCTGTTGATTCATGTTGACGCAATAAAACAACCACTCCGGCACCTTCGTCTGCAATACGCGCCATGGCCTTGCGTGCAGAATGAGAGCAACCTTCACGTAGACCGCCAAAAATATCACACAGACTGTTTTCCATATGTACACGTATCAGCGTTGCCTTGTCATGACTGATTTCACCCATTACCAGTGCAAAATGCATGTTGTCAGTGATGGTTTCACGAAATGCAACCAGTCTGAAATTACCGGACTCGGTTGGAAATTTACATTCACTGACACGTTCGACTGTACGTTCGTTCTGTACACGATAATGAATCAGATCGGCGATAGTACCCAGTTTCAGTCCGTGCTTTTTGGCAAACACTTCCAGATCAGGACGACGTGCCATGGTGCCATCTTCATTCAGTATTTCAACGATAACTCCTGCTGGTTCAAAACCGGCAAGACGCGCTAGATCACAACCTGCTTCCGTATGACCTGCACGTGTTAATACACCACCGGGCTGTGCCTTTAACGGAAAGACATGACCAGGTTGAACAATATCGGTTGGTCTTGCATCGGGTGCAACTGCTGCCTGAACAGTCACGGCGCGATCAGCTGCCGAGATGCCAGTTGTAACACCTTTAGCTGCTTCAATTGACATTGTGAAGTTGGTTGAATGTTGATCCTTATTGTCACTTACCATTAATGGCAGATTAAGTTGCTGGCAACGTTCTTCTGATAATGTCAGACAAATCAATCCTCGACCATGTGTGGCCATAAAATTGATATCTTCGGGTCGCACACTGCTTGCAGCCATGATCAGATCACCTTCGTTTTCGCGATCTTCATCATCCATCAACACGACCATACGACCCTGTCGTATTTCTTCAATAATTTCTTCTGCACTTGCGAGTGACATAAAAGCTCTCTATTTTAAAAAACCGTTATCGGCCAGTAACTGTTCTGTGATGCCGGATGCATTTGGATCTGCGGCCTTGTCACCCAGTATTAAACGCTCAAGGTAACGTGCAA
>Ga0224506_10001240_pt1 | contig 18497 bp, 19 predicted proteins | sample SF_Jan12_sed_USG_2_FD_169108 | JGI IMG/M metagenome (GOLD analysis project Ga0224506, IMG submission 169108) | Sediment microbial communities from San Francisco Bay, California, United States - SF_Jan12_sed_USGS_8_1 | ecosystem: Environmental > Aquatic > Marine > Sediment | place: USA... | reverse complement strand
ATTGGCTTTAAAGACATGCTGTCCTTCAAGCAAAGGTGTACCTTTGACAAATACGCCACTGGCATCAACGGGATTATCAACTTTTAAGTTATAACGTGTCCCCACGACATAGTCATCTGTACCATGGCCAGGTGCGGTATGGACTGCACCAGTACCGGCCTCTGTTGTGACATGGTCGCCGAGAATAATGGGCACTTCACGCGGGTAGAATGGATGTTGTAGTTTTAAGCCTTCCAGTACCTCGCCTTTACAATAGGCGATGACTTTATAATCATCGTGTTCGTAGCGCGCCATCACATCTTTCAACATGGCTTCGGCAATCACCAGACGTTCAGGCACATGCTCGGCAATGCCCTGTGTTTGTACCACGGCATAATCCAGCTCTGGATTTAATGCCACCGCCTGATTGGCGGGCAGAGTCCAGGGCGTGGTTGTCCAGATCACAACTGATAGTGGCCCCTTGCCTTTATCATCGACGTGATGACACTGGGCTAAGAATGCCGACTCATCCAGCACTTCGAAACGTACATCAATGGCAGGTGAGGTTTTATTTTCATATTCAACTTCAGCTTCGGCCAGAGCCGATCCACAGTCGATACACCAGTGCACAGGCTTGGAACCTTTATGCAAATGGCCTTTTTCAATGATTTGACCAAGGCTACGAATGATGTCGGCCTCGAATTTAAAATTCATGGTCAGATAGGGATTTTCCCAATCACCAAACACACCAAGACGTTTAAAGTCCTTGCGCTGTCCATCAACCTGTCTTTGTGCATATTCGCGACAGGCCTTACGAAAATCTGCTGGAGAAATTTTAACGCCGGCCTTGCCCTTTTTCTTTTCGACCTGCAATTCAATCGGCAGACCATGACAATCCCAACCGGGAATATAGGGCGCATCAAAACCACTCAGGGTTTTGGATTTAACAATAATATCTTTTAGAACCTTATTAACGGCATGACCGAGGTGAATATCACCATTTGCATAGGGCGGGCCATCGTGCAAAATAAACTGTGGCCGACCTTTGCCCGCTTCGCGCAGCTTGCCGTATAGATCCATTTTTTCCCATTGTTTGAGAAAATTGGGCTCGCGTTGAGACAGATTCGCCTTCATCGGGAAATTTGTCTTCGGTAAATTCAATGTGTCTTTATAATCTGCCACTCTACTTCCAGTTCACTACTTTGTTGCTGTCTTAAAATAATCCTGTGCCCGTTGCACATCGTCGGCAATCTTTGCCTTTAGTTCTTCCAGAGAATCAAACTTTTCTTCGTCCCGCAGCTTGTGCAGGAAACTCACCTGCAGATGTTCCCCGTATATTTCCCGGTCAAAATCAAACAGGTAGACTTCTAATAATACCTTTTTTCCATCGACAGTGGGACGGGTACCGAGACTGGCCACACCCTGTAAGGGTTCCCCCTCAAGTCCATATACCTCGACCACAAAAATCCCCTGCAAGGGCGAGGCACGTCGGTGCAAATATATGTTTGCTGTCGGGTAGCCTAACTGCCTGCCCAGCTTTTCGCCATGCACAACCCGACCGCTCATGCGGTAATCACGGCCCAACAGGCATTCAGCAGTGTGTAAATCTCCCGAATCGAGCGCCTGACGAACACGGGTACTGCTAACACGCTCATTATCAATGGCGAAGGTATGCATATTCACGACCTGAAAGCCATGTTGCAGACCCGCTGTCTGTAATAAGCGAAAGTCTCCAAGACGGTTTTTCCCAAAGCGAAAATCATCACCCACAACCAGATACCGAATCCCCAACCCCTCGACCAGAATCTTTTCAATAAACACTTCTGCCGTGAGTGAGGCAAAGCTCTGATTAAACGCCAGTGCCAGAACCCGATCAACGGCAAAACGTCGTAAGGCGATAATTTTCTCTCTGAACCGGGTGAGACGTGCCGGCACCTTATCCTTTAAAAAATATTCCATCGGCTGTGGTTCGAAGGTAATCACCACTGCCGGTAAACCGAGCCTTGCGGCTTCTTCCGCCAACTGGCCGATCACCGCCTGATGGCCGAGATGCACACCATCAAAATTTCCGATGGTGGCAACACAACCATGGTGGCGGGGGCGTAAATTATGCAGGCCGCGAATGAGTTCCATCGCTCAGGATCAATCCAGTCAAAAACGGGGAGTATATCAAGATTCTTGGCGTGCTTAACGAATTGTATCTGCAGGACGACTCAGTTGATGCAGACGTATACCCAGGAGCCAGAGCATCAGAAAATAAACCCCAGCACCCAGCATAACAACCCCACTCAACCAGCCAATTCGTGTGATGCTGCTTGAAACCAGCCAGGTCTCCAGCTGCCCCGTCGTCATCCATAGCATTACGAACATCACGCCATTTGCCAAAATGGCCTGGATAAACAATTTGCGCCAACCTTTATAGGGACGATAGATACCGCTCTTCCACAAACCACGCAGCAATAGACCCGCATTCACAAATGACGAAACTGTCGTCGCGAGCGCCAGACCGGCATGAGGCCCGTCAAACCCTAGCATCACCATAGGCACAACAAAGGCAAAGTTGCACACCATATTCACCACCATAGCGATGATGCCAATGCGTACAGGGCTGCGGGTATCCTGACGGGCAAAATAACCCGGGGCGAGTACTTTTACCGCAATAAACCCAAGTATTCCCAGTGAATAGGCGATCAGGCTCAGCTGCGCCATATAGACATCATTAGGGCCAAACTCACCATGCTGAAACAAGGTGCTTATAATAGGACCGGACAACACGGCCAGGGCCACTGCGGCAGGCGTCCCAAAAAGCACCACCCAGCGCAAAGCCCAGTCCAGCGTATGAGAAAAACCAGCTGGATTATCATCCGAATGCTTTTTCGATAAGGCGGGCAGGATCACGGTGGCAAGGGCAATCCCCAGCACACCCAGTGGCAGCTCCATCATACGATCCGACAGGTACAACCAGGTAACACTGCCTGTGATCAGAAACGAAGCAATAATGGTATCGAGCAATAAATTGATTTGCATCACGGCCGAACCAAAAATGCCCGGGATCATCAGCTTGACGATGCGCCTAACCCCCTCATGCCGCCAGCCCCATCTAGGTCGGCCCAATAAGCCAATCTTGGCCAGGAAAGGGAGCTGAAAGAGTAACTGTACGATTCCGGCAGCAAACACACCCCAGGCCAGCGCGGTAATTGGCTCGGCCATATAAGGCGCAAGATACACCGCTGCCAAGATCAATAGAATATTCAGGAAGACTGGGGTAAACGCCGGTACCCCAAAACGACCATAAACATTCAGCACACTGCCGGCCAACGCAGTCAAGGATATAAATAGTATGTAAGGAAAGGTCACGCGCAACATTTGCACGGTGAGGTCAAACTTCTCCGGGAATTTGAGCAGGAAGCCCGTCGCAAAAATACTCACCACCACTGGCGCAGCAACAACGGCGACAATGGTTACAAACAGCAGAATGACGCCCAATGTACCCGCGGTACGGTTTGTCAGCTCCAGCAATTCTCTGTGTGAGCGCTGCTGCTTATACTCAGAGACAACAGGAATAAAGGCAGGTGAGAAGGCCCCTTCAGCAAACAGGCGGCGCAAAAAATTCGGGATCTTGAAGGCAACCAGAAAGGCATCCGTGCCTGCCCCGGCGCCAAAGATCTGGGTGAAGACCATGTCACGGATCAGTCCCAAAACACGGGACATCATGGTCATGGTACTCACAATTGCGGTGGATTTAAGCAGCCCCATCTGATTCTTATCGTTATTATCTGGCCAAATGTCAGGATTTAATGAAATTCGGGCTCATCTTATCCTATCAATCATGGATCACATAACTTTCAGCCTGAAACTTGATGATCTGACTAATTTATCCGCAATGATGTTGACAAACCGAGGCTAAACGGCCATATTACGCGCCTTTCCGAATTTGTAGATGTCAGGAGACAGAACTTGGCTAATTCAGCACAGGCAAAAAAACGAGCACGTCAGGCCGAGAATAATCGTCAGCATAATGCTGCGTATCGTTCTATGTTCCGCACTTCTTTGAAAAAAGTGCTGGCCGCGATTAAATCTGGTGATAAAGATGGTGCTCAGGGCGCCTTTAAACAGGCTATCTCTGTCATTGACAAGACTGCCAACAAAGGCCTGATTCATCAGAATAAGGCTGCACGGCATAAAAGTCGCCTGAATGCACGTATCCGCGCAATGTAAATTGAGCAGATACTGATTCGAAAAACCGGCTTCTGGGCCGGTTTTTTTATGCCAGAAAATCATGAAATTTGGTTAAATTTTGTGCATTTTTTCACATTAAATTTTTAAGTTATTGTTTTTATTAGATATTATTTCTTGCATTGTCACAGTTTTTTACTATCCTTTCTATAACTTACTTTTTGTAAGAGGATATTGTCATGAAACGATTTATAGCATTTATCACCGTTATCGGGATTGTTATCTCGGCTAGCACGGGATCATTTGCAGTTAGCAATGCCAAGCTGCCTAAGAAAAAGCAAACCCAACTGGGTCTGTATATGACAGCGCCAGAAACGATGAAGCATATGCATAAGCATGCTAAGAAAACGCTGTTTGTGGATGTTCGCTCACGTGCAGAAGTTAATTTCCTCGGTACCGCAACCATTATTGATGCTGTCATCCCATATATGGAACTGAGCTACTCATACGAGTGGAACAAGAAAAAGGGCGGCTATGAAATGGAAGTCAATTCTGGCTTCTCAAATGAAGTTGCACGCCGTTTGAAGGAAAAAGGTCTGGGCAAACACGACACAATCGTGCTGATGTGCCGGTCAGGTAAACGCAGCACCAAGGCCGCCAATGTTCTAGCTAGCCTGGGTTACACTCGTGTTTATAGCGTTATTGATGGCTATGAAGGCGACAAGGCCAAGCAAGGCCCAATGAAGGGCCAACGTATTGTGAATGGCTGGAAGAATAACCGCCTGCCCTGGACGTACAAGCTTGATAAAAAGAAGATGTTTGAAGGCTAATAGCTAGCTTCAATGCATTACAGGGGAAGTCGGTGTCAAACTGGCTTCCCTTTTTTTATGTCAGCACCAGATTATCACGATGAATCAGTTCAGGCTCATCCACATAACCCAGTAAGGATTCGATCTGATTACTCGCCTGGCCCTTTATCTTTGCCACTTCCTCAGAATTATAATTAATCAGGCCGCGCGCGATCTCCTGCCCCTGTTCATCAACACAGGCCACCACCTCACCACGGGCGAAGTGACCACTGACTTCTTTCACCCCGACTGCGAGCAGGCTACGCCCTGATTCACCCAGCACTTTGACGGCTCCGGCATCCAGAACCAGCTTGCCACTCAGTTTTAAATGCCCCGCCAGCCATTGCTTTCTTGCTGTAACCGGCGCCTGTTCCGCATAGAGTAAAGTCCCCGTCTGCTCGGCCTGTCGAATCGAGAGCAGGACATTCTCCTTGCGGCCAGGGGCAATGACAGTTGATGCCCCAGAGCGTGCTGCCAGCCGCGCTGCACGCACCTTGGTGAGCATGCCTCCTCGACCGAATGTACCCGCCCCTCCAGTCGCCATCGCCTCTAAGGACGAATCCGTAATACTGGCTTCATGGATGAGTTTCGCGTCATTATTTGAGCGGGGATCCTTATCAAACATCCCCTCCTGATCAGTCAGAATAATAAGCTGGTCCGCCTCGACCAGATTCGCGACCAATGCGGCCAGGGTGTCGTTGTCGCCAAAACGAATCTCATCAATGACGACAGTATCATTTTCATTGACTACGGGAATCACGCCGTAGCCCAGCAAGGTGCGCAGCGTTGTGCGGGCATTGAGATAGCGCTCTCTGCTGGATAGATCCTCATGGGTCAGCAACACCTGCGCAGTATGCATGCCATAGGTTTGAAAGCGAGATTCATAGGTCTGCACCAGGCCCATCTGGCCGACAGCAGCTGCAGCCTGGAGCTTGTGTAGCTCATGTGGGCGACGATTCCAGCCCAGACGACACATGCCCTCAGCGACCGCTCCAGAGGACACTAGCACCAGTTCAATACCGTCCTGCCTGAGTTGAGCCATTTGCTCAACCCAACGGGAAATCCCATTGATATTTAGACCCGCACCATCATCCGTCAGTAAGGCACTGCCGATCTTGATGACCCAGCGTCGGGCCTGTTTGAGTTGTTCACGTTTACTCATCGTTGTTGCTGTTGTTTTCTTTTTCGTTCTCTTGTTCAGTAAGCTGTGCTTTACGTTGTTCGATAAATTCCATTATTTTAAAACACAATTCCTTCGTGCCGTCCTGTTTCATCGCTGAAATTGTATAGACCGGTCCCTGCCAATCCAGGCGCTGCAGTATGTCATCACAGCGTTGCTGGCGCTCCTCCTCTGGCAGGAGATCAACTTTATTCAATACCAGCCAGCGATCATAGCGCGCCAGCTCTTCACTATACTGTTCCAGCTCTTTTTCAATAGTTCGTACATCATCGACTGGATCAAGTGATTCATCCAGCGGTGCAACATCAACCAGGTGCAACAGTAATCGGGTTCTTGAAACATGCTTCAAGAACTGCAGGCCCAGACCTGCCCCCTCGGCCGCACCTTCAATAATGCCAGGGATGTCAGCCATGACAAAACTCCGATGCGCCTCGACACTGACCACCCCCAGATTAGGATGCAGCGTTGTAAAGGGATAATCTGCAACCTTTGGCCGAGCCGATGATATCGCGCGAATCAGCGTCGACTTACCCGCATTGGGCAGCCCCAGCAGTCCCACATCGGCCATGACCTTGAGCTCGAGATGCAGCTGGCGCTGCTCACCGGGTGTGCCGTTGCTAAACTGTCTGGGGGCTCGGTTAGTGCTGCTTTTGTAACGCGTATTCCCCAGGCCATGAAAACCACCTTTGGCCACACACAGTTGCTGGGACTCGAGCAGAATGTCGCCAATCAGCTCCTCGGTCTCGTCATCAACCACCTGGGTGCCGAGTGGCACTTTGACGTAGAGATCCTCACCACTTTTGCCGGTACAGTTTTTACCCATCCCAGGCTGACCATTCTCGGCTTTAAATTTACGCGTAAAACGGAAATCAGCGAGGGTATTCTGATTCGGGTCACCAACAAGATAAACGCTGCCGCCATCACCGCCATCACCACCATCAGGACCGCCTCTGGGAATGTATTTTTCGCGACGAAAACTCAAGCAACCGTTACCACCGTTGCCTGCTTCAACCCGAATTTTTGCTTCATCAACAAATTTCATATTTCTGACCCACAAACAAAAAACCCCGTCTACATGACGGGGTTTTTATTGTAAATTTGGTGCCCCAATCAGGCAGGTATAACACTGACCTGTTTGCGTTTTTTCGGGCCTTTGGTTTCAAAGATAACTTTACCGTCTGCCTTGGCAAACAAGGTGTCATCACGACCAAGACCAACATTCAGTCCAGGGTGGAATTTAGTACCACGCTGACGAACCAGGATATTTCCAGCCAGAACCACTTCACCACCATAGCGTTTTACACCAAGACGTTTCGATTCTGAATCGCGACCGTTACGAGTACTACCACCGGCTTTTTTATGTGCCATCTCTAAATCCTCTCAACTTAACCGGCGTTGATGCCTGTAATTTCAATCTCAGTATAGCTCTGACGATGGCCCTGCACTTTCTTGTAGTGCTTGCGACGACGGAACTTGATGATGCGGATTTTATCACCGCGACCCTGTGCCTTAACGGTCGCAGTAACCTTGCCACCAGCCAGATAAGGCTTACCGATTTTTACGTCTTCGCCGTCAGCAACCAGCAGGACTTTTTCAAGATCGACTGAAGCGCCTTCGTCGGCTTCGAGCTTCTCAACTCGAATTCGTTGACCCTGTGAGACTCGGTATTGTTTACCACCGGTTTCGATTACCGCGTACATGTTTGTTTCTCCAAGCATTTTTCCCTCGCTCAGGCGTGAGGGGAACCGTGAAAAGCGCGTGATTTTACCGTCTTCGACCCTGCCGGTCAATCGAATACTGGCCCGAAAAGCGAGTCATTTTGCGCTTTTTGGGGGATTTTACCCCGGTGTCTCGCTTGACTGACTCAGGCCGTCCCCCTACCATGCGGGGCCTTCGCACTATAATAAGAATTGCCGATGGAATTAGAAGAAATCTACAGCCTGATCAATGCCGACATGGAAGCAGTCAATCAGTGTATTACATCCCGTTTAAGCTCGGATGTCATTCTGATCAATCAGATTGGCCACCATATTGTTAATAGTGGCGGTAAACGCCTGCGGCCTGTATTGCACCTACTTGCTACCCGCGCGCTGGGCTACAAGGGCTCTCACCATATCGAGCTGGCCGCTCTGATCGAATTTATCCATACCGCCACCCTGCTGCATGATGATGTGGTTGATGCCTCTGAGCTGCGCCGCGGCCAGGATACTGCAAATAGCCTGTGGGGAAATGAAGCCAGTGTACTTGTCGGTGACTTCCTCTATTCACGCGCCTTCCAGATGATGGTGCAGGTTAGGAACATGCGCGTGATGGAAATTCTCGCTGATGCAACAAATACCATCGCCGAAGGTGAAGTCCAGCAGTTGCTAAACGTGCATGATCCAGACACGACCGAAGAAAACTACTTTCAGGTCATTCATAATAAAACCGCAAAATTATTTGAGTCCGCAACGCAACTTGCTGCCGTTGTATGCGAAAAGGAAAAGTCCATTGAGCAGGCGATGGCCAATTATGGTATTCATCTTGGCACAGCGTTTCAGCTGGTTGATGACTGTCTTGACTATAGCTCCAGCGCAGATGAAATCGGCAAAAATATCGGTGATGATCTGGCCGAAGGTAAACCAACATTGCCTTTAATATACAGTATGCGTGTCGGCACACCCGAACAGGTGAACGCGATTCGACAGGCCATTGAAACCGGTGGACGAAAAAATATTGATGAAGTCATGGTAACTATAAATGCAACAGGGGCGATTGAGTACACCGCCAAAGCTGCGCGCGAAGAAGCGGATAAGGCGATCCAGTGCCTGGCAAATATTCCTGATTCCGATTACAAAACCGCCATGCAATCGCTTGCCGAGTTTTCTGTTAATCGAACATATTAATTTGCTTCGGCGTGTAGCGCAGCCTGGTAGCGCACTTCGTTCGGGACGAAGGGGTCGGAGGTTCGAATCCTCTCACGCCGACCAACCTTGGATTCGGTCAAATATACGTCCATGTGGCTGTAATTCCAGGACAAATAAAGATTAAAAAAGATCTACATTACCCACAGCCATATTCTGCTGTAGTACTGCCTTGTGCCGGGTGTTGTCTACAATCAAATTGGCTTCCGATAGTAAGTCTGTTCCTATCCATTTCAGTGCGTGCATTAATTCTTCTGGCGAGTTTTCACTGGTCACTGTGCCCTTTTCCAGTAACTCAACAATATTGTGTATTGCACTTGAACGACCTTTAATATGATCAACCAGTTGCGTAACTATATCTTCAAACTGAAGTGACACAATAACTTGCGCTACATTTCCATTAATATTACTAGCAATATCATTCACCCTGGATAAGTTTTTTGATGTTTTGTCATTTAACTTTTCGATCGCACTCATCATAGTCGCGACCTGTTGTTTTGACTCTATGACTATTGCGGTATCATTTGTTGCAATAGTATTGATTGTGTCACGCGCTTCAGTGATTTCTGATGTGGTTTCGGTCATCATATCTTTAATTCGCACATTGAATTCATTTGCACGTATAGAAAGTTCGCGGATTTCTTCTGCCACAATTGCAAATCCTCTGCCATATTCACCTACTCGAGCAGATTCAATCGCTGCGTTTAATGCCAGCAGATTGGTTTTATCGGCTATCCCTTTCATATCTTTTAATAACCCATCAACTGAACCAAGCATTCCACAGATATCATCAAGCTTATATACAAGCCCCATACTTTCTTTGCTTGTTGAGACCACGATATCCATGAAATTATCCAGGAGTGTTTCAGTCTCACTCACAAACCCCTTAAAATTTATTTCCTCACAATCATGCGCTTGCGAAACATCATTCATATCCGACATCAAAGAAACGACTATATTTTTCTGGCTCTCAGACTGGGCATTTAAACCATAAAAATTATTGTGTAATTTTGACACCGCCTCGTTAACCAGACTTCGCATTTGCTCAGAATCACTATCAATATCGGCGAGCTCTATTTTAATTTTTTCGATTATTTTATCAATTGCAGTTACTGCCTCTTTTTCATTACTATATATCGCCACAACCTGTTCATGGTGGTAATTTTCTTTTTTACGCGATTTTCTTTTTTCTAACAAAAGAAGCGTCAACAGAAACAATACTATCGGGATTGAAATAATAAACATTTCTGAGCTTGCGTGTCTGGACACACCGTACAATATGTAGATTACTACAAGAGAAAAGACAAACAGATTTTTAATGAATGCTTTTTTGCGCATACTGAACTTCTAGACTCTCACAAACTGGCAGCATTACCGATATAAAACACCCCATACCATGCTGACCTACTTCAATACTTCCACGATGAAGATCAATAATTTTTCTACTGATAAGAAGCTTCAGGTCGTACGTTGATTCAGAGTTGGTAAATTTATATATTGAATCACCCGCCAACAATTTTTCCAGACACTCAATATCGAGAAAATCTCCAAAATTAGATATCATTATATTCAAATCATTACCAACAATTTTTTCAGTTACATCAATTTGTTCATCCTGATTCGCATTTACTTTAACAAACCCCATAATATTTTCCATTGCCTGTACTACGAGCCGAAGATCACACTGAATCCCTACGCTTTCCATAACAGTACGATTAAATAATGGGTCAATATCAGACGAGTGGTTATCGCCCCTCAACAGGGCTAATTTTACAAGGTCACTGGATACGGTCTGCGAATATTCAAGATACTTTATATTTTTAAGCCGAACATAGGTTTGTATATCATCAACACGTTCTTTCAACTCTTTACCGGAGGCATGAATTGTCTGAAGCATGTCTTTTGTTTCTGGATCTGTCTGTGCATCAGTTACTAACAATTCTGACAATCCAATTATTGCATGAAGCGGGGTATTGATTTCATGAGACATCAGGCGCATAAAATCCATTTTCGTACTTTCTACTTCTTCGTCTGCCTTTAGCTTTGAGTACACCCTAACTTTTGATAACAACTCGTCATCATCAAATGGTTTTACTATATAATCGTCGATGCCTGCCTCATATGCAATCAAACGGTCATCGACATGACTTTTGCCAGAAACAAATATTGTGCGGGTATTTTTAAGATCTTCATTATTTCTTATAGCCTTAAGAACATCCATACCGCTAATATCGGGCATCATAATATCAAGCAAAGCTATATCTGGTTTAAAAGCAACCATTTTCTCCAATGCTTCTGCACCGTTATTCGCTTTCTCCACCTCAAACTCGCCATCCAGTATTTCTTCAAGAATACGAATATTTCGAGGATCATCATCTACGATTAACACTTTTGAATCGCGCATATCTGTACCTGTATGAATAACTATATTTGTATCGACATTAAATATTACAGAGATAAACTATTAATCACCTATTTAACACATGTTCACGTGAGCTGTAAAAATCTGTCACGTTCCGCATGTTTTGCAAGGTTACTTTAAAACAGACACCCTTTTTATCATCGTGCCGAGGCAATGCACGAATATCGCCGAGATGGCCACCTTTTACAATTTCCTTACAAATAGATAAACCAAGACCTGTTCCACCACTATGATTATTTGTATTGCTGCTTTGTGCGAACGAGTCAAATATAACCACCAGCTCTTCTTCCGGCACGTCCATTCCTTCATCGCAAATAGTCATCACAAATGTTTCTGTTTTACTTGAATCTGCCAGCACACTGATTACAGATGATGACGTGCTAAACTTATATGCATTAGAAATTAGATTTCGTATAAGCTGCTTTACTTTAATCTTGTCAAAATAATATCTCTGTTCTTTGTTTTCGCTATCAACAGAAAATACAATATTCTTTTCCATAAACAAAGTCTGAAACTCTGAAGCAACATCAATAATCACATCATAAACACACACTTCCTGATAATCATACACGACCTTACCAGCCCTTAGCTTGGACAAATCCAGCAAATTATTTACAAGCTCTAATAGTTGGTCTGCACTTTCATATATTTCCCTGAAGTAATCTGATAATTTTTCATTTGTAACTTCACCTATTTTCTTTAAACCAAATCTGGAAAAACTAATAATGCCATGCAATGGTGTTCTGAATTCGTGTGACATATTTGTCAAAAAGGTTGACATTGATCGTTCAGCTGATAACGCCTGGTCACGAGCTATAATTAAGTCTTTTGTCTGAATATCGACTTTCTCTCTTAATGTGGCGTGCATTTTAAACATCTCTGCCTCATATTTCTTTCTTGACGAGACATCTCGAAATATCGCAATAAACCACAATGAATTATTTTGTTCTATCTTCGACAGTGTAAGTTCAACAATTATCGTAGTATCAAATTTTGTTCTGGCAGACACATCAACTTGTTTATTTATGATTGGAGTTGGATCAGAGTGTTTCGAATTTGCAGAGAAATACCTTATATAATCGTTGTTATATTTTTTGGGCAACAGCATCTCAACAGACTTGCCGATTAATTCATTTTCATGAAACCCAAACAAATCACATGCTGCAATATTAACCGCTTCAATAATTCCATTTTCACTGAGTATAACTACAGACTCATAAATATGGTTATAAACTTCAGTTATCTTTTCTTGCAGAGTTTCCTTATTATTTATCATTCTTTGCGCCATAACATGCTATCACTAGTATAGTGAATAGCAAATATTTTATAATCCATGATATATGTTTACATATTTTTACACACCAACCCCTTTTCTGTTCATACTTCCCCAGTCGCTTTCTTTGTTAAATAACCATTTATAGAACCCAATCACTCTAAAAATTGCATTCAGTTGGCGATATCCAAAATTTTCTATAATCGCAGCTAAAAATAACCGAAACAAATCGAATGGATTTCGATATAGGTGAAATGACATTTCTTCTAATAATAAAGCCGTAAGAGACAGGATCATTCCAAAGATTATTGCTACCATAATTAGCAGCATAAATAGATCTGGATTAATCTGATTGGTAAAAAACCCAATGAGGATCATTATAAAACCAAAAATCTCTATGATGGGTCCCGCCCATTCAAATATAAGCATAAATGGAAATGCCAACAACCCAACGGCACCAGCCCTGGGATTCATAAATAGTGAGATATTATTAAACAAACTCTCACATAATCCTCTTTGCCACCTGATCCTTTGTCGAGCCAGAGACGATATATCCTCAGGGGCTTCCGTCCAGCATATGGGGTCAGGAACAAAAGTGATACGATAGTCTTTTCCTTCTTTTTTTAATTTTCGATGAATACGCACGATTAGCTCCATATCTTCGCCAATTGTATTTGTTTGGTAACCTCCAACCGAAATTAATGTTTCTTTGTGAAACACACCAAATGCTCCAGACACAATCAATAATGCATTTAATGGTGACCACCCTAATCGACCAAACAAGAACGCCCGTAAATATTCAACGACCTGTATAAGGGGAAGTAATTTTCTAGGCGCGGCAGGTTCTTGTATATACCCAAGCGTTACCTTGCTACCATTAACAATTCTGACTGACCCACCACTCACTACCGTTCTATTATCGAACATAAAAGGTTGTACAACTCTCTTTAAGCTATCGCGCTGCAAAATTGAGTCCGCATCAACAACACAAACGAGTGGATAGCGACTAATATTAATTCCTGCATTCAATGCGTCAGATTTTCCTCCATTATACTTGTCGACGACTCGAACATTCTCAATCTCAGTTGAGTGGTATACCATTTTAATCGTTTTCGTATCTAAACGATTTCGGTAGGCCTCTGGAAATTTACGCAATCGCAAACAACTCTTTAGAGTATTTAACGTACTGTCATCAGAACCGTCATTAACCACTATGATTTCATACTCCGGATATTCGAGCTGACCGAGGGCCAAAATTGACTGTATAATCGTTCTTTCTTCATTATATGCAGGAACAATCAAACTCACAGGCGGCATAACATCACTATCTATTCCCGGAACATCTGCAAGCGTCTTTTCATTCATATATTTATTAACGTTAAATATTGCTGCAAAATTTAGCAGCATATACGATACGTTCAAGCCTATAAAATACAACAGGAAAAACCACTGAGAAAATATAACGACATCATTCATCATAAAATTCTCTTTCCGTAATTACTTGCCTAAGAATATCTTTCCCATATCGATCATCCATATTTTTATATATGTTAGTGAGAACATTTTTTGTCGTGCAAGGAAGCGAAACAAGGGCCTGTGCAGAACGATAACGAACCCACCATTCTTTATCTTTTAATAAAAGAACAAGTTCTGGTATTTCATCCGGCCCGCCAAACCGGCCTATCGCATTTGCCGCATGCATCCGAACATGCCAACGGTCATGTTTTATATATTTTTTTGCTAAAGGAAGAATTCCAGGGTCCTGGGAAATATGCAAACATACTGACGCCGTTTTATCATCCTTTGTTTTTTCCAGAATACTTTTAGTGACAGGTCGAATTTCTTCACACTGAACGACTTCAAATAGCCGCAACAATGACGCCTGCATATATGACGGGGAAGTTGTAATTAATTCAGCTAATGGTGAACAAACAGTTTCTGGACCTGCCAATTTCAACACATGTGCCACATTGGCCCACGGCCAGTCTTCTCGCGTTAATGTGATCGCCAATATTTCAGTTAATGCCCTTTGTGGTTCAATTTGCACCAGGCTTCTTGCCGCGGCAAGTGATAAAACCGTTTGTTTATTAACTAATACTTTCTTGATTTGATCCCATGCCATATGGTCTTTAAGATTTCCTAGAGTTATCAGGGCAAATAAGTTATTTTTGATATTTTTTGAATGCAGTAATTTTAACAACTGTTTATGCAGCCCCATTGAAAGACATGCGCCACGCAAACGTTCAACTTCTTCACCTTTAACTAGACTGAATGCGTAATTTATTTCCTCAAGAATGAATAGAAAATCTCGCCTTTTAATTTTTAATCGTTTAACTCTGTCACCGTATATTGTTTTGCTTATATATGGTCGCCAAATTTTTTTAATTTTCTCCTTTCTTTTTGCAACAAATATAAGCTTAATCCGAAGTAAAACAACTTGAATAGTTAACACTACAAGCAGGATAAAGGCTATTTGCCCGGCATATATCGCAAACCCACTTACCTCACTAATATCTGTAGCGAACACCGACGCGAACTCCTTGCTGGTCAAAATATCCTCTTTGCTCGTGAAATTTATAACTATAGATCAGAGACCATGATGCGGTGACAGGCTGCAAACCATTCAAGACAAAAGTCCTTATTTTGCTATAAGGTGGATTAACCGAGCCATCATAATTCAGCTCCTTACCTATATAGTAACTTGCGCCAACATATCGGTTTTTTGACCAGTAATATTTCAACAACACTCTGTCAACATATGATGACTCAAAATCCTGAGTCAGAGATTTTGCCTTATTCCACTCACGCGAATAAGCTAACTGATAATCAGAAAAATAATAATCAATCCCTAGTCCTGATGAATAATTTTCAATATTGACGTAATTCTGTTTTCTAAACCGCAAATAAACGCCTGACGGTCCAAGATTATTAGCTCTAAACTCACCTAAAATAGACCCTTCAGGCAATAACGTTTCCTGTTCTGCCTGTCTATACTCCAAACGATAAGAGAAACGAGAATTTGGTATTGCGATGCCGGCATAAAACTCACTATCACCAATATTGTATCGCTTTACCTCTGTATATCCACCATAATAACTGTTCTCTAAACAATCACTATATTCGACATTAACAAAATACTCATTCCAATGACCACGATTATTAGACAACTCGTCATACGCTAGGCCAGACTCTAATTGCACATAATTACGATTAGATGAATTTAATATTTGCCTGATTTTATTCTGATGCATACCGCCTGCTTGTGTCATATATTTATTTTCGAACACTCGTTTATGTTGACAGGCATATTTGCTTTTCATCTTTGACAACATTATCGCCTCCAGCAGATAGATATCTTCATAACCTGGAGCCATCTGCTGTGCTTTATGTAAATACCAGATTGCATCCTTATACCGACCAACCTTTTCTTTAATTTTGGCCATTTCAATTAAGAGATCGGGGTTATCAGGAGACGTTTTTAACTGTTGTCGAACTCTGTTTTCTTCTGCAACAAGTTTTGCAAAGCTTTTAGAGTAATTATTTTGAGAACGATTATACGATTCTGCTAACAAAATTGTGCTGCAACACAATTGAAAAAATATTAATGCTAAAAATACATTTACCCTATTCTGTATCAACACTAACATTTGCGCTTCCAAGCAGACGTTTTATTCTGGCTAACAACTCCATTGGCTGAAAAGGCTTGGTAATATAGTCGTTTGCTCCCGCCTCAAGCCCCCTAACAACATCTTTTTCATTTTGGCAGCCTGATAAAACGAGAATGGGTGTATTTTTCCAGACAGGATTTGCACGTATGCGCTTAATTAATTCAAAACCATCATAATAGGGCAACATAACATCCAACAGTATTAAATCAGGCGCGGGTGCTCGATCCAGCAGGTCTACAAGTTCCTGACCATCACTGGCGCTAATAACGATACAGCCATTTCTTTCGAGTAAATAATCGAGAAGGTATGCAACGTGTTCATCGTCATCAACACGAACAATTACTGGATGTTGTCCAAAAACCTGTCGCGCATGCAAATTCATTCAAGTTTTCCCTTACATTTAAAATGTCACACTTTAAATATCGGCTTATTTCATGCTTACTGAATTTTTTACATACTTTTGTATAACTTTTTAACAATTCGAAATTTAGGGTTTGACAATAAACAACGTCCTATACGTAATAAAGACTCGCCAAAAAGTCTAAAAAAGACATATTGATACTCATGGTTATCGATAGAAAAACAAAATGAGTAACAATTGTTGACATTTAAACCCGCAACTTTCTATAAATTTAACTAAAAACTGATGATTTAGATTTCTGTTTGTCTATATTTAAATCAGATTTTATGAGCAGAACCTATATTTAAATTAGACTATGAAAACATTACCTTGTGTCGGGTTTGAATTACACTATTCACCCTTTGAACGAGACTGCATTGAGAACCTTGGTCATACAGTCCAGTCTATAAAACTTGAGCTTAGTTTTGATGTGCATGATTCTCTTCAACCTGGACAACAGGTTGTGATTCTATTTTCAAATCAACGCAGCCCAACTGAAAAATTATATGGTGAGGTGATATCCTGCCAGAATATTGAAAAAGATACTTTTCGAGTAAAAATTCGTACTCTTACTGTTCAGCATATTAGTCCCGATGATTCTTCCGATGGGATTAGTCTGCCTGTGAGTAAAGGAATGTCTACACCAGTGGAAATAACCCTCGAGTGCCCTGCCTGTAAGGCGACATCTGTTTTCCATTTGATAGCAAACCAGGGTGGGGATTGGGACAAAGGTATAATGCCGATTTATAATTGTGGTGCATGTGGTACAACACGAGCTATTATCAGTTTATTAGAACACAATCATGCAATTGCGAAGAATGATAAGGATCTCCATTCTTAATTATTCATCAAAGTCATCTTCCAGTTCACTACGTAACCGTCTCTCTTCCATATAATCTTCCAGCCGTCGTCTGACTTCGGCCTTATCATGATTGGCTGGAATGCTATCCGCATCAGGCTCATTTGCACTATCAATAAACTCGTCATCGTCCAGATCGGACAGATCATTTTTTGGTTCAGATTTTTTATCTACACCGGCCATAAAACCACTCCCTCCATCTTTGGGATCGCTATACAACCAGGACAGACTTTCGCCTTCCTGTTAAGTGAATATTTAGAGCGAAAATGATTCGGCGTCAAGAAAAAAATCCCTGCTGAGGCAGGGATTTTGGGTTGTCAAAATTAAATCTTTAAAGATGTTCTAGAAGGGAATATCGTCATCAAAATCCCCCGCTGCGACTGGCTCGGGGCTACCACTACTGCCGTAGTCAGGTGGGTTATTCCCTGCCGATGGGGCATTGCCCGCAGGAGCAGAATTTGAATTGCTTCCGGCTGAGTAACTGGCGCCACCACCACGAGAATCGAGCATTTGCATCTCGTTACCGATAATTTCAGTCGTATAGCGATCCTGGCCATTATTATCCTGCCATTTACGCGTCTGCAGTTTGCCTTCGATATAGACTTTCGAGCCCTTCTTCAGATATTCACCGGCGATTTCGGCCAGACGACGGAAAAACACCACCCGGTGCCATTCGGTCTTTTCCTGCTGTTCGCCAGTGTTCTTGTCTTTCCAGCCTTCGGACGTGGCAATGGTTAAATTGGCAACTGCCCCACCATTCGGCATATACCGCATTTCTGGATCACGGCC